>Ga0209064_1000056_pt1 | contig 241096 bp, 235 predicted proteins | sample Inofromicrocosms_FD_187498 | JGI IMG/M metagenome (GOLD analysis project Ga0209064, IMG submission 187498) | Mouse cecum microbial communities from Vienna, Austria - Inoculum for glucosamine and mucus D2O microcosms (SPAdes) (version 2) | ecosystem: Host-associated > Mammals > Digestive system...
GATTTTAAATTTTTAACAAAAAAGCTGATCATAAGGAAATTTTCATGCGAAAAATATTCTGCGTTTTGCTCTTCTGTCTTGTTTCCTGCGCAAAAACACCGATCTACACGACTGAAACCGTAAAACAGCCCGTGCCTGAAATCCTCCTGCAGGAAGTCCCCATGCCCGTCATGCCGATAAACCAAGACACAACAAATGAAGACTTGCTTCTCTATGCTCTGGAACTTGAACAAAACCTCACCCTCTGCAACGCCCGGCTGAATACGATAAGAAAGAGCATGGAATAAACAAAGCCCCCGGCAGGATTTTTGCCGAGGGTTTCTCTTTTAATTAAGTTGTCATAATTTGAAAAAATGCTTATGATTTAACCAGAAAGGAAAAAAAGATGTTAAAATATTGGTCTAACGCTTTTATGACAACAGGGTCGGCAATCATAGCCACCGCTATTTTTACAGATACGCGGATGTATGGTGTTTTTGCCGGTGTATTTTGTGTTATCTTAGGAGCTTTTTTATGCTATTTAAGTTTATTGAAAGGAGGTAGTAAATGAATCCCTATACATATATAATTATTGGAGCTTCTGTTATTGCAGGAGTCTTATATTTTCTTTATAAAATAGGAAAAATAAGCTGAATTAAAATAAGCCCTCGAATGAGGGTTTGTTTTATTTAATATTGTTTTTATACTGTTGGCTGGCTTTTTTTTGCCGGCCGAATGCCAAAACTTCCAAGACAGATAATGAAAATTAAAATTCCGGTCCATACTGGCATAATTCACTCCTCAAATTTTAAACGGCTTTCCATTTCAGACAAAGAAATTGTTTTTTTGCCGTTTTCCAAAAATTCAGCATACGCTTTATCAGCGGATAAAGCGTTTTCCCGGTCTTCAAAATATGATTCCAAAATGGAGCAGATGAGATAATCTTTTGTCTGTCCCTGTTCTTTTGCCAGCGTATTCAGAAGGTTTTCCAAATGCGGGGGAATATTTATTGTCAGCATTCTTTATTCCTTTTACCTGTGTCAATCAATTGTTCATATTGTTTGTTAAAAATTAATGATTGTCAATAGTTGAAAAAATGCTTATGATTTAATCGGAAAGGAAAAAAAGATGGATTATAAACCGTTACTTATAACAATAAAAGATTTCAGTGTGAACTTTGCAGTTGCAAGTTTTGCTGTTTCAGCATTTCAGTCTGTTTGGTATGGTATCATCTCAGGATTGTTTTTTATATTAATTGCTGTTTTTATCAGTGTAAAATTAGGAGGAGAATAATTATGCCGCCTATTTGGATTTTTATAACCGCATTATCTGTCGCTGTGGGTGCATTTGCCGTTTATATTGTGCATAAGGCTGAAAAGCAGAATAAGGCTAAGTAAGAAATGACCTCTTATATCCTTATTGGTATTTGACTGTTATAGCAGGTTTTCGGATTTCTTGGTCTTCGTGAAGTAAAAAAACAAAATGCACAAAAGAAGAAAGCATAATTAAAGTATCTTATCGCTGAAAAGTCCCTCATTCGAGGGATTTTTTTTATAACCATGCGAATTTTTTTGGATTTCCTCTTGACGCAAGATAAAAACGATGTAGTATGAAAGTTATGTTATTTCAATATGTTGTATGTAAAACTAAAAACAAGAGAAGCAAAAAAATGACAAAATCGGATTTTATGGTTCAGCACGTAATGGACTTTGGCTATGGCGAATATCTGTCAGCCGATGAAACGGATTACATCGGTCGGCAGGTGGAAATTTATAATCACATGTACACGGTCGTCAGCGCGACTAAAAAAGTGTCATGCCGGCAGTGTGACGTACACGGGCGACCGTATAAAAACGACGCTCTGCTTTACCTTGTCTGCAATTATGATGTTGAGGAGCAAAAAGAACGCATGACTCATTATACCTTGGCAAGCAATATCGCACGTCCCAATTCGACAATCATTCATTGGGCGTACAATGTCGGCTATTACAGGAAAAACATTGATGAATGCCATGCGCTTTACGAGCTTGGCAAAAAAGCGGACAGAAAGCGCAAACGTACAAGAAAAATCCAAGAATTTATGTACAAGCAGCAAATTGAATATCGGGAAAACTTTTATAAACAGCATACTCCGAGCTGGGCAAAATCAATCATAACGGCTTCCTACCAAGTTGACGACAGCGATGTTATGACTGATTATTTCCATGCGGTGACTAAAAAACGCGTTTTGCTCGGCTTTTCAAAACATACGCGAAACGACGCAAGGGAGCTTAAAAAATTCGCGGCACTGTTTGAACCGACAAAAGAACTGGCGGAAAACTGCAAAATTGAAAAATATTACGGCTATCAAATCATGGGAGAGAACATGGGCATTTGGTCTACCGGCTGGACAGTGAGCAAATCGAACCTCATGGACTGCCGCGTTGATTTTGAACCGTATCTGTATGACATCCTGCCGAATATGAAAACAAAATAAGCAAAAATTGAAAAGCCCTCGAATGAGGGCTTTTTCAGTTTAGTTCAGATATAATTGTATCAATTCTCGCTTTTTCTTGTGCAATTATTTTTTTAGCGTTTTGAATTTGTTTTTGATATGTATTTATCTCAAGTTGAGATTCGTATTGTTGTAATTTTTTTTCAAATAAAATAATTTCAGTATACAAAGCGTCATAAGTAAAAATATATTGTGTCGTAGTTTTTTTTTGGATAAGCTCATAAAGCTTAGTCATATTCAAAGTCATTTTTTTTCCTTTTATTTTTTTACTTAAAATGGAGGCACAAAAATCACTTAGTTGAATGCCGATATTTTTTTTAGCTTCAACAAAAGTTAATGAACTTGTAGGTAATGTCATTATTTCTGTATTATGAAAGTATGAAATTGTATGATATAATCCTTTTATTTCAGGGTTACTAATTATTGAATGTGCTAATTCAATAATTTTTTGATACTCTTGTTGTCTATCGTGAATTAAGTAACAGTTTTCAGAAGTTGTATTAATAAATTTTTGTTGAATATTTTTTACTAATGAAATAAAAAAACAATAAGTTGGAAGATATATATTTTTATGCTTTTTATCCTTATCATTATATATAATTCTGTATTCGAATTGTTCATAATTTTTTTTAGCCCAAAAAATTGCATCATAGAATATTTCAATGGAGCGTTTATCTAAATTGATATTTGTTAATTCTGATAACATATTATTTAAACATGAAATAAAAGAAGTATCTGCTTTTGAAATGTCCTTGCCAAATATACACTCATTCCAAAATCGTTTATGAACATTTTGCGTTTGTTGTATTAAAACAATAAAATTTAATAATAGAATCAACCGTAGTTCCCGTAGATTATAACTGTGCCATGGTACGGCTTCATTAATACCAGAATCAAAAAGAGCTTCATATAATATTGTTATAGAAAATAATTCCTTATCAACAAATGTATAAGTAAAATTTATATCTTTATTTAGCAAAAAATTATATAATAATTTACTTGCCATATCATATACTTCAAAACTTTGTAGTTTTTTTCCATGAAGTTCTTCAATTTGTAATCTTGATAAAATTTGATTAAATTCTTTTTGATAACTGATAGCAATATCTTCTTCACTCATTACAGCTAGATTCATAAAGAATGGCTGCATTTCATTAAAGATATCTAATCCTGTATTTCCTGTTTCATCAATATAAGCGTACATACTATTTCTTCTAAGTTATTTTGTATCTACTGGCCACATGACATTAAACATGGGGTCGGTATCGAGTTTTTTACCCATAACCTGTTCAATTTCCGCTGTAAGGGCTTCTTCCTTGTTTTGAGGCACTCCGCCGGTCTGCGGATCAAAATATTTTGTGCGAAGCTGCCCCCATAACTGCAGATAGGTGAGCTCGTCGGCTGTAAATCCCCGTTCGCAGGCGGCAGCGTTTTCCCATTTTTTAGAAGCTGTTTTTCCGTCAAAGCCTTTTTGGTCGGGAATATAGACAATAAAGGCAAGCTGCCTGTCCGCCCACGCATTGCCCGTGTTTTGTGCCAGCATGTTGACGATGGTCACGGGAGCGGCGGTTCTTTGGTACGCTTCATGAGCCACATGCATCACCGTGCTGATGAGGTCGGCTTGTGTGGCTGTTTCCTGCCCGCTTTTTGGGAGAATGGTCATCTCCAGTCTGTGTCTGCCTGTGGCGGCTTTTTTTATTACCTTATAATCATCAAGAAGAGAAAATTCCAAAGGCGTGCCGGGCAGTTCGGTTTGTTTGGTTTCGGCAATCGGAGCATCTTTTTCTCTCTCCGTTTCCCCGAAAAAAGCATAGCTGAAAACGGCAAAAGCAAATATCGCCGCAAAAACAACGCCAAAAATTTTGAATATTTTTTTGTTTGTCCTTATGTTTGCCAAATTGCTTTTGCAGTTCGGACAAATTTTTGCTTCTGCGTCAATTTCCGCTTTGCAAAAATGGCAGATGATTTTTTGAGCCATTTTTTTTACTCTCCTTGGTTTTTAATCGGTTCAAATTTAATAATCGCTGCTTTTTGTTTTTTTAGCCGTTGGCAATACCGCCTAAGTCTTTGTCCGCAGTACCTTCAATCAGCAGTTTTGTTGTAAGCTGTCTGTTCAGTCTGTTGGCTTCTGAAAGTTCCTGTTCCAGTTCTTGGATTTTGTTTTTGAGTTCCCGGATATTTTCGGGGCTCGCCTTTTCATTTTGAAGAAGCATGTCGCCGTCGCCGAAATAAAGCCAGTCACGGGATACGTCAGGATAAAGCTCAAGAATGTTAGGCAATATTTCCCATAAATTGTTTTGCCTGCTTTCCTTCAGGTAACCGTTAAAGGTAGTTTGAGGAATATTTAATTTTTGAGCAAGAGCATTTGCACTTTTTTCTTTCGCTTTTGCCAAGGCTTTAACTCTTTCAAATAATTGCATAAATATATCGCCTTTCAGAAATACTAAAGTTTGGTATTTTAATCCTAAAAATTGATTGACATAATCCTAAAAATTAGCTAGTAATATTCTTATACAAGTTCTTATTTATTTACTTGAACAAGGTAACTAATAAATAACAATTTTTTATATGTTTGACAAGGTCTAGGATGAATAGCGTAACGAGATATCAAAGCTTTAGAAGTGAAATGATTCTAAAAGGCGTAAAGTGGACGGATATAGCAAAACTTTTAGGTATATCCAAGCAAGGCAGTATTATGGCAATTCAGCGGGAAACCATCAAAAAGGAATATCATGAAAAATTATTGGAACAGGGCTTTTCGGAAAACGTTTTGCCGAAACCAAATATCAAATAAAAAAGCCCTAAAACGGGAACTTTTAGGGCTAACAAATCACAAAAGGAGTATACCTTTCATGCGACAAGCAATTTGTATCAAATTCCCCGCCACGTTGTCAAGCAATATGCAAAAACTCATTCTTTTAGACAGTTCCGCAGGCAATAAGTTTATGGGCAGACCGCCCAAGTCTTCAAGAGTTTGCACCAATGTGCGGGTAAACGGACGCAATTTAAAATTTATCGGCACATTCGACAATCTCAAACAGCTTTTGCGAAGTCTCAGATGTATATCATAGCGTTTCTTTCGGGGCTCATAACCGGATATACGCTTTGCGAGCTTATGGAAACCCTTTCCAAACACAAAAACAAAATCAAAATACGGAGGCAAAAATGAACATAAATAAAGATTTTGATGATTTTGTAAATAAAAAAACTGAACAAACAAAAAACGAAAGCGAACCGGATTTTTTTGATAAAATGTTTGATGAAGCTTTTGACGCAGAAATACAGCTTTGCATTATTTACGAAACATTGGGCAAAGACTTCGTGCTTGCTTTGGTGGAAAACACTAAGCGGGCTAGAGCGAAACATCCGACTTTTGCATATTATGAAGAACAGAAACTTGAAATCCTGCAGGAAGAATATGAAGAAGTCAGACAGGCATTTTACACAGAAACTCTGGAAAGGACAAAGGAAGAGCTTCTTGATGTTGGAACGGTTTTGGCAAGGTGGTACGGTAATGAATGATAAAATTAAATCATTAGAACCAGAGTTATTAACGCCAGAAGAAAGCAAAGAACATGCTGAACAAGAAAGAATAGAAATTGAAATGCAGAGATGCTGTGAAAACTGCGAAAGTTTTGAGGAAAGTTCCATGCAGCTTTGTGATAGAGGTCATTGTGCAAAAAATGATTGTAAAGTTTGGACATTCAATTATTGCGAAAAACATCATTATAATTGGTTGTTTTTAACTCGGCTTGACGATTTTGCAAAGGACTTTGATGAAATGAATGAAATTAATAAGACATTGTAAAAAAAATTTTTGGGATTGAAAAGCAAAAACTCACTTACACCACAAAAGCTTTTCAGCCTCCGGCAAAGGGTTAAAAATCCAAAAGCAACACTCTTTAGCCCGCGTGCTGTCTTGTATTTTATCTCTCTAAAACTCCTGAATTCAAGGCAGCACATCTAACATAAGGCAAAAATATGAGTTTTCTAAAAAATACCACAAGTTTTTCTCTTTTTAAAATTGAAAATCTCCCCGACGGCATACTCGGCAGTTTTGGTGAAAAACTGCGTCAATTCGCGTTCATGCCCATTGACGATACTGTCGCAGAGCGAAGTTACGGCTGGACAAGCATGGAAGACATGGAAGATTATGAGTTTATAAATTCTTTTGAAATAAATAAATATTTTTATTTTGCTTTCCGGGTAGACAGCCGAAATATAGCCCCTGCGGTCTTTAAAAGGTATTTGCAGTTAGCTTTGGAAAAGGAACAACGAGAACTTGCGAAAACAGGACATAACTATATTTCAAAAGAACGCAAAAAAGAAATCAAAGAGCAGGTCAAGCTTGAACTTCTGGCAAAAACACTGCCCACGCCTGCCGTGTATGAGGTTATTTGGGATTTTACCTGCAACATTATTTATTTTGCCTGCACCAATAAAAAGATGATTGAACTTTTTGGCAATTATTTTTTAAAAACCTTAGGCATTGAAACCAAAGAAAAAGGCGAACAGCTGACCTTTGCAGACTTTGAAAATACTTCTTATTTTCCCTCCTGCGATGTAAAACTCTATCAGCTAACCCCTTATAACCGTTGGGTTTTATTGACAGAAGACAATAAGGAGCTGGCACACGAACTGGACAAACTCTTTCCGACTGCTTTTTCAGGCACACAGCCTTTTGATATTGACAGAAATGAAAACCGCATTTTAGGCGAAGAGTTTCTGACCTGGCTTTGGTACAGGGCAGATATGAATATACATTTTCAATTTGTTGATGAAAAAGCCGGTAAGGAATTTTATGTCATTTTTGAAAACAAAATGTCCGTGCGCGGCAGTAATGGGGAAAATAGTTTGCTGACAAGTCTGAGCGGCAGTAATAATCCCATGGATGAGGCACGCCTTGGGCTTGGATTAGGCAAAAAGGTAAACAATGCCTGCATTGTCCTTTCTGATAAGGATATTTCCTTTATTTTTTCACTCAATGCGAAAAATTTTAGTTTTTCTTCATTTTCGATTATTGGCTGGAAAAATAATTATAGCACAGGAAGTGCGAGCCCTCGGAGAGCGAACGAAACAGAAACCACGCTTTCTGTGAGTGAGAGCGAGCGGGTGGCAGGACGCCACTCCGAGCGCAGCTCTTTTGAAGAAATAGAATTTGATGCACATTTGCTGGAAAAAATGCAGTTTTTTGAGCGGGCAAAGGCATATTTTGATATTGTCTATCACGAGTTTATAAAAATACGGCTTGATAAAACAGCTTGGAAAAAAGAAACAGAAGACATCAGAACCTGGATTATTCAATTTTCAAAAAAAGTATCAAAACAGCAGCTTATTAACATGCATGAACACTATATGAAATCTATAAACGGATAAGAATGGCAGGGGACACTATGAGTCAGGTAATAGTTATGCAGGTTGAGGATTTTAAGAGAGTTGTCAATGAAAGTGTGCGGTCAGCCGTGCGTGAGGAACTGAAAACTATTTCTATCGCACCCGAAGTCATGCGGGAAAAGGAAGCTGCAAAATATTTGGGGCTTTCTGCCAATACCCTGCGTCAGTATCGTGTGCAGGGCATTGGTCCGGCATACAGCAAAACGGGTTCGGTCATCACCTATGCAAAAGCCGACCTCGATTATTATTTGAAAAAAGCGAAAGTCAAGACATATTAGTAAGGGTAATTATGAGAGTTGAACCACTTTATAATTTTGACCAAAGATTTTATGTGATACATGAAAAAGAAAATGAAAGACATGTTGTGGAAAGTAGAATTTCAGGCACCTTCAAAAGAAGGTCATGCTATTTATATCGGATTTCAAGCGTCAGGTGGGAGCCTTTTTGGTGTGAAGATTTTACAATAACTGAAAAAGAATTAAAACAAAAAATAGGCACTACATTTTTTTTTAACAGCGTAGAAGCTTTATTGTATATAAAAAAAACAGCCCGTTAAGCAAACGATCCCTGGGAAACTCAATCGCCGTGCCTGTTTTTAAAATGGATTTTCGAGAGAATGGAAAAAGTAAATAATATGTTAGGAAATAATCAATGTTAAGAAACATCCTTTTTGAAAATATTGTCAATAGCAACTGCCGTGGCTTTTCTCGCATCGGGGAAAAGGTGTGTGTATCTGGCGCTCATTTCTATGGAACTGTGTCCCATAAGCTCGGCTATCATGGCTTGCCCCTGCCCGGAGAGGGCAAGCCAGCTTGCGTACGTGTGACGCAGGGTGTGGAAAACGACTTTTTGCCGTGCGTCGGTTATGGGTACGCCGTTTTCTTCGTTCAGTCCGAGCTTTTTGACTGTCCGTTCAAAGGTCTTGCTCACGGAAGCAGCCTTGCCGCCGTTCGGGTTCGGAAAAAGATAGGAAAGGGGCTTTGTCAAAGCGATATATGCTTCAAGTTCCGCTTGAAGTGTTGGGGTCATGATTTGGTGGCGGCTCTTGCTGTTTTTGGGATCTCGGACGTAAATATTTTTGCTGTAAAAATCTATGTCGCTGATTTTGAGTTCGGCAATTTCCCCGAAACGCAGACCGCAGTGCAGGCTGATGAGCGCCTGCAAATAAACGGCGAGGCTGTGCTGTTTGAGTTCGTCAAGAAGCACGTGAGCTTCCTCCGGGGTCAGAAAACGCATGCGGCGGTTGTTCACTTTGGGCAGGGTGATTTTGGAAAAAGGCTTTGTCCCATGATACAGCCCCCAGTCATCCATTTTGTTGATAACACGCTTTATTATGCCGATAATGTAATGAACCGTTTTCGGCGCAAGCCCTTTCCGGGTGAGGTCTGCAATAAGGCTGTCCATGAAATAAACGTCAATTTTATTGATGTCTGTATGAACAAGCGTCGGCAGATTGGTATGAAAAAGGCTTACATCGGATTTATGCCGCTTGCCGCGCGGCAGCAGCCATTCATTCACATATTTTTCAAAGGCTTCTTGCAGAGTAAAGCTTTGCTTCGGGGCTATGCTGCGAAATTCGGCATTATGTTCAAGCCTTCCTTTGGAAAGATGCTCGGCTCGAACTTGCGCGGCATAGGCCTGCGTAAAGCCCTCGCTCGCCCAGCCGATGTCCTTGCGGATGCGCTTCTTGGTTTGCGGGTCGATGTAATCAATCGTAAAACAAATGTCGGGCTTTCCGTTGTGTTTCCGCACATTGCTTTCCCGTATCTGCACGCCGGGGAAACGTGAGGACTTTCTCTTATTTTGACTTGCACTTTTTGCCATAATAACATACCTTAACTTTGCGACTTGGTTGCGACAATTTGGAGTAAAAAATGACCATTTGCGACACGCCTGCGACAAATTCAATATGTCCCAATATACAAAAAATATATGGTATTTCAATGCATATTGAAAATCTATATACAAAAATATACAAGAACATACAAGAAATTTTTCTTTGCTTTTTGCCTCATAACCGGTTGGTCGCAAGTTCAACCCTTGCAGGTTCCACCACATATTTCAAGGACTTATGGCGTTTTGTTCATAAGTCCTCTTTTTTGTAGCCTTTAGCGACAATAAACCACCTGCTATGCAGGTGGAATTAAAAATCTTTAGATACAAGAATGTCCTCCTTTGGTATACATTTGATGTGTTCGTCAATCAAAACCAAAGGAGGACATTTCCATGACTGGAAATCAAAGTTTATCTCATACCAAATGGAATTGCAAATATCATATAGTGTTTGCCCCAAAATATCGCCGTCAAATAATTTATAATAAATTAAAAGAAGATATTGGCAAAATTTTGCGTCAGCTTTGTGAACAAAAGAAAGTAGAAATACATGAAGCCAATGCATGTAAAGATCATATTCACATGTTAGTGTCTATTCCTCCCAATCTTAGTGTATCGTCATTTATGGGGTACTTGAAAGGGAAGAATTCTTTGATGATATTTGATAGACATGCAAATCTCAAATATAAGTATGGAAACAGACATTTTTGGTGCAGGGGGTATTATCTTGATACAGTAGGGAAGAATACAGAGAAAATAAAAGCGTATATTCAAAATCAGTTAAATGAAGATATAATGACTGACCAATATTCGCTCAAAGAATATTATGACCCGTTTACGGGTAGTAAGAATAAATAAGGCATTGGTTAGCTGCTTTAGCAGCAGCTTGTGAATGAAATGCGATTGGTGAACCATTCAAAGTGCCCTAAGGCACAAGCCAGTAACATGCCCTTCTAGGACTTGAGAAGACCACCCGCTCAGCGGGTGGCTTATTTGTCCTGTTTTCAAGGAATTTTAGAACAATAAAGGGCGGATAATCCGCCCTTTATTGTTTACATATCAAGTAGTTTGGCAATGCTTCTGAGTGTGCGTATGGAGTGCTGGACTTCGTTGCGCAGTTCGTCTTTGCGGTAGGTGAGATTGTTGCGCGTGCGGCAGAGTGTATTTCTGGCAATTTACAAACTTCTGTAAAGTGGTTTTGCATTTTTGAGGAAAATAACGCAGGTAGCGTTAATTATAATCCTAGCTTATCAAAAAATACTTTATTTCTTTGTTTCACTATTTTTAATAACTTATCAAAACCGATAATTTCAATATAGGCATTATAATTAGCGTTGAATCCAAAGAAACCCAGTTGATCTTCGGTTATAGTTAATCCAAATCGCATAGCTCGGTCTTTTAATGTTTTTTCAACGTCAGCCAAAATATAGCAAAAAGCAGGAGAGTTTATATTGCTTGTAACACGCCTTCCTCTATGATCTTTTATTTTTCCATCTCTAATTTTTGTCAAATAGTCTAACACTTGATCTATCGGATTATCATCAATTGTATAATTATCTCGCATTGGTCGTTTTATTTCGATAATTTTTATTGCAGCTAAATTTTCTTCATTTGTATTATTTACTAACAGTGGGTTATCAAAAAAATTAATTCCCAAAATGTCAGGGCGCTTTGATTCTTTTGTATCAATTAATTCGCAGCGGTTTAGTGGAAGATCAGAAGATAAATAGCTGTAAAATGTTAAATTATCATCTATCAGCCATAAATTTGCTGTATCAAAATTTGTTTCATTGTGTGTTGTTTTTAAAGGCATAATAAGTGAATGGACGATTTTTTCTAATTCATATTCATCCATACTTTGTTCATTTTTGAATGAATTTATTGCTTTTTCGAAAAAATCAATAACTATTTTCCTGTGTGAAATATATTCAGCCAAGGTAGACTTACTTACATCATCTATCAGTGAGAGGTAGTGATTTAAATTTTGGGTATATTGTTCAGAAAATTTTTGAGGAATACTTGAAATATTTCCATTATCTTTTTTTATTTCGTCCTCAAGTTTTATTTTTTCTTTATATAGAATTAAATCAATATCCTTATCTTTTAATTCCGGATCTATGTTAAGATTTGAACAATATTTTAGAATAGTCTTATATTTTGGGTTATCTTTAACAAAATTTTGTAAGCGTATTTGCCCTAATTTTTTGTTTTGCTCAATAGAATCTTTAAAGGTATTTTCTAATATGGAATAAATTTTTTTGTTAATATCTTCAATTGTAGGCTCTCCAAGGAGGTTATGCTGAGGATCACTTTTTTCTTCTATATCAAAATCTGTTCTTTCTTGCCTTACTTTTTCATCTAAATATGGTGAAGATAAAAAACAAAGGCAAGAAAATTTTCCATTTTTATCTTGCAGGTTTTTATATAATCCATCAATTTTTCCTGATAAATCAATTTTTTTTACCAATCTGTTGGCAGCACAGTAATGAATAGTGTGAGCAATGCTTTTTCTTGTTTTTACAATGTAAAGTTTAAAATTACTTTTTTCACAAAAAAAATTTTCTTGTATAACTTCATTTGTGTTTATTTCATAGAATAAATCAGTCAGACTTATTTTTTCATTCATTTCATTGTCAATTATTGTAATAACGGGACATGAATTATTGAAAAAATAGAGAAGGCAATGTTCAAGCAGGTCATTGGCAATTGCTGAGGTTGTTTTTCTTGCAGCTTCTCTGTAAGAAGTTTTAAAATTTAACAATTTAACAACGGTTTTAAAATTGTGATCAAAACTTTCTTTTTTTTCCGGGAGCTCAGGGGTAATCCCTGTTTCTTTTGTAAAATGAAAATGTCTGCAATAAAATGTATTATTTTTTTTGAATTGGCTATATATTTCAACCTGTTCAAAAGCCTTAAGCCATAAAAGTCTTCCAATTCCTTTACAGCCTTTTTTTTCTTTATGCTCAGAATCCAATGTATTAAAGGAATCCAAGTTTGTATCATTAAAACCGATGCCATTGTCAGTAATATGAAATTCAATTATTTCTGGCAAAGGGGGTTTTGTTGTTTCATTTTTAATTAATGACAATTCTTCTTCGGTTTTTGTTTTTCGTATAATTTGAATATCAATAGCACATTTTGATAATTCAATGTCTTTTCTTTCTTCGCAGGCATGAATAGAGTTTATGACAGCTTCAAATAAAGGAAAAAGTGCATGTGATTTTTTTAAAGAAGTATTTTTTAATCTTCCTTGCAAATTTGTAGTTATACTCATTTGAGAATTTTCCTTATTTGTTTTTTTCATAATACTACTCGAAATATTGATTTTTGTCATTAATTAAATGAACTTGTAATTAAACATAATAAAAGTTACTAGTTGCAGTGTGTTACGATTTTAAAAGGAAAAGTAAATTGTGTTTACTTGTTATTTTCATTTAATTTGTCGTTATAGCCTGTTATCATTACATCCCATTTTCCGTGTTCCGCATACATTTTTTTAGCGGATATTTCGACGACTTGTTTGTCGTCCAACCAGAAGTTCAGGCGGGTTAGCGTGTCTAAGAGCTGTTTGCAGAGGTTGTCGATGTCCGGCTTTTTGGTGGGACAGATTTTTCCTGCAAGCGCAAGCTCCCTTTTCTTTTTGCTGAAGCTTTGCGGAACGGGGATATGGGCGACGAAAAGAACGGTAACGGCCTCTTTGAACGGTTCTTTTGGAGCATGAGGAGCGATGAGGGCCTCAAGGGTTTGTTCGTTGCTTTTTTGCTGTTCGCTTTTGTATGTGACGCTGAACCCGCTGCGTACTGCATGGCGTGGTCTTGCTTGGGTGGTGGGAGCGGTATTTATGATGAACCGTATTGTATTATTCATGATTTTGTTCTTTTATCAATATGCCTATTGGTTATTTCTAAGCAATAGGCATATGTTGGGGATTAGGTTTTTTGGGGGAGGTAGGAGGTATTGTCGCATGCGCTGCCGCATGAAATTTATTTACCGTTCGTATAGAAAGAATCATCATCCACGAAATTGGATTGGATTATTTTTTCTTCCCGTCTGTGTTCTTTTTCGGTTTTAATTTTTTGTTCTTCTGCAAGGCGTTCTTCCGGGGACATGCTGTCCATGTATTGTCTGAACGGGCTTTTTTCTTCTGCCGGGGTTTCGGCAGGCGTTTCTTTTTTGCTTCTTTCTTTTTTAGGTTTTTCCGATACCGTTTCAGCTTCAGCGGGAAGTTCCTTTTTATCGGGAGCGGTTTCAACCGGTTTTGCCGGAGGGATATACGCATTTTCAATATCGGTGACGATGTAGTTTCCTTTTTCGTCTTGCTGCATATCGAAAACTTCTTCTTCCGTTGAAAGCCCCATGCTTATTTCCGGGGCGTTGGTTCTGATGAGCAGGCTTGCCGCGCGGTATTGGAGCATGAGTTCCGGCATGGTTTGCCACTTACTACATTCCTTTCCGTACTTGTCCTTTTTGCTGTACCAACCCTCTTTCTTTGCTAGTCCAATAGTGACTTCCGCAGTTTTTATTGACGCAGTGGGTGTATTGGTGCGGGTGTTGTCGATAAGGTGTGTTCCTTGGGCGTGCAGGGTGTTTATGAGTGCAACGGAGGAAGTCAGGCTTTGCGCAATAAGGAATTTGTCAACCGTAATGCGGAAATGTGGCACAAAGTCAAGGAATGGCTGAAAGCTGGCGGTTCCATTCCCGATGACAGCGCTTTGTGCGATCAGCTGACGAATAGGGAATATGGTTATGACAATACCAGCCGTTTGCAGCTTAAGAAAAAGGACGACATGAAAAAGCGCGGATTGTCAAGCCCGGACAGGGCTGACGCTTTGGCGCTGACTTTTTATGCCGATGTCGCAAGCAATTATTTGCCCCATGCTCCGGTACTGCATGCTGCGAAAACCGAATACGATTTATGGAGCATGTAATGGAAGCTGTTTTGGAAATAAAGCTCATGGACAGTTACGACAAAGACAATCTCTTTGATATTTATGCACGTTTACAGGAAGAAAGGCGGCTGAATATCTTTCTCTATTCTGATGACAGTTTGCAAAATTTCTTTGGCTTGTTTCAAGACCAATGGATTTATATCCCCATTGTTGACGGAGAAGAAGCGGGATTTACGGCGTTTAATGATTTTATGGGTAAAAACGCGTTTTTCCATTTTTGCATATGGCGCGGATATGAGCGGTTTACGGTGGATTTTGGCAAAATGATTTTTAAAACCGTTTTTCGGAACGGAGATTTGGAAAACATTTTGGGACTTACGCCGGAAAATTACCGGCATGTATTTCCTGTTCTTCACGGGGTGGGCATGAAAGAAATATGCACGCTTGAAAAGGCGTGTCTGGTCCGTGGAAAATACAGAAACGGTGTAGTTTCTAAAATAAACAAAGAATATTTCATGCGTGAGGTGTTATCATGAAAATTTATACTGAAATCGTTCTTGATTGGAACGGAAAAGAAATTTCAAGTTCCAGTTATGAATATGACGGCGAAGTCGTTTTGTGCAAAGGCGGAAAAAGCGCACCCGCGCCTGCGCCCGCACCGGAACCAGTACAAAAGGTGCAGACAAAGGCTGTTATAGAGCATTTTAACACAGCAGAAAAGCCTTGATTTTATCAATATGGAAAAAGAGGCTCCCGTAACTGTCGGGATATACATGAGCGATTTTTTATCTGCAACGAACATGCAGGATAATGTCCAACAGCTAGCGCAACTGGAAAAGCATTTTGCTCAATTAAGTAGAAAACCAAGGAACTATGTTCTTGAAGCGGGAGCTTCAAGGTTAGGAGAACAATATCAAAGTAAGCCAAAAGGTTTCAACACCTTTGAAGCCGCAGGATATGGTTTGCTTTCAGGACTGAACAGCGGCAAAAGGGGTTTGCAGACTGTACTCAATGATTTTCTTACCAAGATGAATTATGAAAGCTATATTTCCGAAGATGTGCAGAAACAGCTGCGCAATGCTTCCGATGAGGCAATTTTGGAACTTGCGGCTTCTTTTTATCCTGACGATGAGGGAGCTCGGAACAATCTGATTAATATGTATAAAGGGTATCGCGACGCTTTTGTAAAACAGGCGACGGATTTATTTGAAAACGCTCCGAAGTGGCTGGAAAAGGCACAGCAGACAGGAGGGATAAACGAATTTATTTTTGACGTGTCCGCAGGGATTGCCCAGCTTGCGCCCATGGTTGCGGCAAGTGTGGCAACAGGCGGCGGCACGGTAGCCCCGTTTTTAACCGGTTTGGTTATGAATTACGGGCAGACGCTTGACCAATACAGGCAAGACCCGCTTGCTTTGCAGGAGAATGCGAGAGAGGCGGCGATGATAAACGCTTTTCTCAGCGCGCCTCTTGACGCCTTCGGTGCCAAGGGGATTGGCAAAGCTTTCATAAAGCCTAAGACGGCAACGGGGCATGCCCTCAAAACGTGGCTCACAGGGGCCGGACATGAGGGCGTTACGGAATATGCACAAGCGTACCCCGAACTTTTGGCAAAGCAATACGCGTACGGAAAATTTGATAATTTTGAATGGAGCGCAATAGGCGGTTTTTTGAACGAAGCTTTCAGCGCGGACTTTCAAAAGGATGCTTTGTATCAAGGGGCTGTGGGGGCTGTTGCGGGGGGCAGTCTTGGTGCTTTCGGCATCAAGAGCGAGTATAAAAAACAAGCCAATCAGATTACCCGGCTTGTGGAAGCACAGAAACTTGCCAAGGAACAGCCCGAAATTTTCAAAAACCTTGTGGGACAGCTTAAAAACGGCGGTGTGGATATTCCCGATATATACGTTCCCGCAAGCGCAGTAGAGGCTTTGAGGCAGGAACGCAGCGCGGAACTTACGGATTTTGACAAACAGCCTCTTGACGTGTTCCTTGATGAGGCGGGTATCAGCCATGAAGAATACGGGTTTGCGGCTGCAAGCGGCGGCTCTTTGCAGATTTCAGGCGAGAACATACACAAAGCCATGCAGACAAGCATAGGCGGGCGTTTACTGCAAAATGACGCATTCAGCATATCGAGCGAATTTGCAACGGACAGTATGGACAGTTTTTTAGGCGCACTGTATCAGCAAAAAGAAAAAATTGACAATCTTTCCAAGGCTGTTGAAGCACAGCAGAGCCAAACGCAGGAGATAAACTCCGATTTTGACGAATACACGGAAAGCATGCTGAAAGACGAGGCGGAACTTTCCCCGGAAATGTTTGCGGAAGTGCAGAATGTGCAGGCTGTTCTTGATACGCAATTCAAAGCGTACAATGAAGAAAACTATCTTATGCAGCAGATAGCGAACGACATAACGGAAAGTACCAAGCTGACGGACAATCCCTACAATGAAACGCAGAGCAGGACGTTAGCGTCTTTATTCATGGCGAATATCAAGACAGAGGCGGAAAACTACAATCTTCCTTTGCTGGACGCTTTCAATAAGAACCGCCCTTTATTCTTGGGGACAGTGGCAAGCAAGGCTGATTATGAAAACATTATCGCACGGGCGAGACAAGAGGCAGGGCTTGCCAATTTCAACAAAGACGCAGTGGAAAGAGAAAATGCCTTGTATCAACAGCAGGAAGCAGAAGCAAAATTACAGGGCGAAATTGCAGAGTGGGAGAACGTAATAACCTCTTTAGAAAAGAAACCAAGAAACAATATTTTGATGTTGAAGCAAACACCACTGGCAATGCATTTAGTTGGGGCTGATTTTAAAGAACTGCATATTGCCCCTCATGCTTTTGACGGATTATATCCAGCAGAAAAGACTAACCCAGAACACAATATACATCCAAATATTGATAAAGATATTTTGAAAAAAATACCTCAAGCATTGGCTGATCCTGTAGCTGTATATCAAGATAAAGATAACAATAACAGATTTATTTTTATTACTGATATAACAGATAAAAAAGGAGCAACTGTTGTTATTCCTGTTGATTTTAAAGGGAATACAGACAGAGCAGAAATAAATATTATTTTATCTGTTTTTGCAAAAAATAATAAAAAAGATGAACCAAGTATGAATTGGTTTTTAGAGCAAGCTGAAAAACTTGTTTATGTGAATAGAAATAAAGATAAATATTTTTGGCAAAAAAATAAGCGCCTACTAAAGGACGTAAGCGCTAAAGCGAAAGGGGTCATGTCCGCCGGGACTAATTCCCTTTGGGATGTGTCCCAATCACTTGGACTTAACATATATAATGAGAGCGATTTAGTCAAGTTAAAAAATCAATACCCTACGTTTTACCAAGACGACAATGCCAATATCCGTGGCTCTATTCAACAAGTGGAGGGCGCAAAAGCCATTATCAGATTTTTTACTTCCGCGGATATAAGCACGGGATTTCACGAGTTCGGGCATTATATGCAGTTTGCCATGGAACAGAAAGCACGGCTTGAAAACGCAAGGGAGCAGGATATTCAGGACTGGAAAACGGCCTGTGACTTTGTGGGCGCAAAAGAGGGTGAAGCATGGACACGGGAGCAGCATGAAAAATTCGCCGACGCTGTTCTTGAATATCTGCACAGGGGCGAAGCACCAAGCAAGAACCTGAAACGGGTATTTGCCAACATAGCCCGCTGGCTGACAAAATTATATGAAAAGATTTCACATTCAGGCGTTGAAATCAACCCGCAATTGAAAGAAGTTTTTGACAGACAGCTTGCAACGGAAAAAGAAATACTTGCGGCACGGCAGAAGCTTGGCATTGCGGAAACGAACCCGATTTTGAGTTCCGTACAGGAGCGGGACTTGGCGTTTCTGTCCCCGGAAAAAAGAGAACAGTTCAATGCGCTTGCGCAGGATTCCGATATTGATGCATACAGCGCCATGACGGAGAAGAAAGGCAGGGAGCTTGAAGAGCATAAGAAAATATGGAACAGCAACGCGGAACTTGCCTATCAGCTTGATAAGGACACCGTGCTTCTTGAGCAGATTATTGACGAGGGCGGTATATACATAGACGAGGATTTACGGGAGCAGTACAGGGAAAGCCTTGTTGAAACACACAGGCAAAGACCAGCCCAGTACAATGCAATTTTTACTTCCGACAAAAGCAAGTCCGTTGACATCGAGCTTGCGGCAGAGCGTTTCGGCTTTGAGGGACCCGGAGCCGTTGACAGTTTTATGGGGCATATTGCCTCTTTGCCCAATAAGGAGCGTTTTATTGCCGAATACGTTGCGGAGTGCACTGAACAGCGTATCGATGAAACTGTTTATTTTGATGTCGGCAGATACATGTCGATGCGTTTGGTGCGTTCTGACAGTTAGAATGAAAGCATTATGAATACAAAAAAACAGGAAAAGAGGCAATGCTGATTTTCTATGGTAAATTTAAAATTCATTTAAAAAAAACAGTTCGGTATTATTTCTTTGATTTTTATAAAAATAACGGCTCTCAACCATTATCTTTGATAAGATTATGGTCAAGAGCTTATTTTATTTATGCTGATTATCAGAAGAAGTGCAGGGGATAATCATTAATCATATGAATTAAAATCTATGCATAAGTAGCTAAAATGCATGCATATAATGCATGTATTTCATAAATAGTAATGCAATAAAAAATCAATGCGGAAAATGCGGAAAAAATTTTTAGCCGGTATTGTCTATAAAAATCAAATATAATCAGTGTGTTATCGCTGAATAAAAAAGTTTGTTCCATTATTCTTTAATGGTTTTAAAAGAAAAAATTTAAAAACCATATTGACGCAAGAAAAATGCTGTGTAACCGTAAAGGCAAGTAGGGAATATGCTTACTACTTGAATTATTTATGTTTATTTGATTGAGCATAAAAACGGCTGAGAAACCTTTGCAAAGTTATTTTTGAAATTGAAAATGCAAAGCAATAGGATAACAATTTAATAATAGGAGCAAATCCATGACACAAGAGCGCATTACCACTTTATTAACTGAAAACCGTAGTTATTTACCCCCCGAACATGGTAAGTCTAGTGCGTGGATTAGCGGTACGGAAGAGGCGAGGGCCATTTGCCAGCGCGCTCTTGATGATCCTGATGATTTTTGGGCGGCCCGTGCGACGCAGCTCATACATTGGTATAAACGCTGGGACAAGGTTTTGGAATCCGATGAAGTAAATCATAAATACCGTTGGTTTACCAATGCGAAATTGAACGCCTCTTTCAACTGTATTGACAGACACATCATTTCCGGCAGGCGAAATAAAGCCGCGCTTATCTGGCAAGGCGAACGTGAAATGGATGTGCGTTGCTTCACGTATCAAATGCTTTATACGGAAGTTTGCCGTGTCGCCCACGCGCTTAATTCTTTGCACGTGAAAAAAGGCGACAGGGTTGCCCTTTATATGCCCATGATTCCGGAACTTGTTATTTCAATGCTTGCCTGCGCGCGGATAGGCGCGATACATACCGCGATTTTTTCAGGCTATGCGGAAGGCGGTGTGCGCAGCCGTATTCAAGATTCCAAGGCGAAAGTCGTCATCACCGCTGACGGTGTAATCCGTGCCGGTTCCGTAAAGCCTTTGAAAGCGAATTTGGACCCGATTTTGGAAAAATGTCCTTCTGTCGCCCATGTTTTGGTTGTTCATCATGCGAACATGCAAGATGTGAATATGGTTAAAAACCGTGATATTTGGTGGCATGATTTAGTGGAAGATTTTACTTTGGACGTTGATTTTCCCTGCGTGCCCATGGATGCGAACGATCCGCTTTTCCTCCTGCACACAAGCGGAAGTACGGGCAAACCTTCAGGCATTCTGCATTCAACCGGCGGGTATTTGACGTATGCCGCCCATACCTCGCAATGGATTTTTGATATGCGTGACGACGACGTATATTGGTGTACGGCGGATATGGGCTGGATAACGGGGCATACTTACGGTGTATACGGTCCGCTGTCTCTCGGGGCGACAACGCTTATGTTCGAAGGCGTTCCCACGTATCCGAAACCGGACCGCTACTGGCGTATCGTGGAAAAATTCCGTGTGAATATTTTATATACGGCTCCGACGGTTATCCGTTCCCTTATGCGTATGGGGGAAGCGTGGCCGGAACGCTATGATTTGCGCACCCTGCGCGTGCTCGGTTCCGTAGGTGAGCCTATCAACCCCGAAGCTTGGGAATGGTTCCATAAAGTCATCGGCGGAGGCGAACTTCCGATTGTCGACACATGGTGGCAAACGGAATCAGGCGGGGCAATGATCAGCCCGTTTCCTTATGCTTCAAGGCTGAAACCCGGTTCAGCCTCTTTCCCTCTGCCGGGCATTGACGCGGTTGTCATGGGTGACGCGAAAAAAGACGGGGAAGACGTGAGTCATGAAAATACGAAAGCAGGGCACTTGGTTATCCGTAAGCCTTGGCCCGGCATGATGCTTGGCGTTTATAACGATGAAGAAAAATATCAAAGTTATTTCAAACGCTTTGGTTATTTTGATTCCGGTGACGGCGCCGAAATTGACGAAGACGGTTATTTTTGGATTTTAGGACGTATGGACGACAATATCAATGTTTCCGGCCACCGTTTGTCAACGGCTGAAATCGAGGCTGTTTTGACCGCCAATCAGTATGTTTCCGAGGCAGCGGTTGTTTCCATGCCGCATGAAATAAAAGGTGAAGCCATTTACGCGTATGTTGTTTTGAAAGATGACATCGCATGGACGGATGATATCAGAAAACTTTTGAAAGAGGCGATCCGTAAGAATATCGGCGCGCTTGCTTCTCCTGAATATATCCAGTTTGTGGAAAGCATGCCGAAAACGCAGTCAGGAAAAATCATCCGCAGAATGCTGCGTAAAATCGCGGGCAATGTTTACGACGATATCGGCGACACAACAGCCCTTGCAAGACCAGAAGTCATTGATGAAATCATTTACGGACATAAAAATATTCTTGAGGGACGCCCGGAAACGGCGAAACGGCAGGATGAACCGGCTGAAGATCAGGAAAAAGAATAGCGGGTGTTGCGCAAGTATTGAAAAAGGGGCGAAATGCCCCTTTTTATGTTCATAACGGTATGATTATATTATGCTAAACTTATTGCGATAATTTTTCTAAGCTTTCACCGGAAAGGCGGTGGATAGTCAATATTTCAAAAGGAACAGAGCCTAGATTTGTGTAAAAATCCCATGCATCGGTGTTCCAGTCAAGACACCCCCATTCCATACGGGCATAGCCCCGTTCTTTGCAGAGTTTTGCAAGAAATTGCATGATTTGTCTGCCAATGCCTTGTTTTCTGAACTCTTCCTCAACATAAAAGGCGTCAATATAAAGGCAGGTATGCCCGATAAAGGCGGAACTGTGTTTGCAAAAATAAGCAAAAGCAACGGGGGTGCCGTCTGCAAACGCAAGCACGGCTTCACCGTCTTTATTTTGAAGCAATTTTTCCATTTTTTCCGTTGTTACGGTTATGGCAGAACTCATTTTTTGAAATTCACCGAGTTTATGCATGAAATCGACAATGAGCCCGGCATGGTTCGGTGTGGCGAGGCATAGTGCAGTCATGATATTTCCTTTTTGAATCTGTTGTTTATTTGGATTATATTGACGAATGGAGAATTTTTGCCAACACAGTCAATGCCTTGGTTAAATCTTCCCTTTTTTCAATTCCTCCGAGAGCCAGTCTGACAGCGTTTTTTGCAGGAGGGGAAAGCAGGGAAAAATGCGAGCAGTCGGCAACAAGAACATCGTTATTTTTGGCTGTTTCGGTGAAATGTTCATTGGTCCACGGAGGCGGAAGACTGAGCCATGCATAAAATCCCGTGCTCCTCGTTTCAAGGGAAAATCCGTCCAAAATACGTCGGATTAAAACATTTCGGGCTGCCGCCTCTTCTTTTTTCGCCCAAAGGGTTTGTTCCGCAATTTTACTTTCTATCCAATAACTTGCAATTTCCGCCATAAGAGGTGCCGCCATGGAAATACTATAACCGATACTTTGTTCTATGCGCTGCACAAATTCATCAGGGGAAGCGGCATAGGCAATGCGTAAGCCCCCGCTCAGGGCCTCACTGATTGAGGCGATGAAGAATGTTCTTTCAGGACAAAGGCTTGCAAGAGGCGGAAGCTTTTGTTCCAAGGACAGGGCATAGACATCGTCTTCAATAATTTTCACATCATACTTTCTGCATAAATCAACAAGCGCCTGACGCCTGAATTCCGGAATTTGCGAAAGTGTCGGATTTTGACAAGAGGGCATGAGGTATAAACCCTTTATGTCGCCATTTTTGCAGGCTAATTCGAAATGCTTCGGAATAATGCCCAGTTCGTCCATTTTTATAGGCACAAGCTGTAAAGAAAGGCGTTGGCATATTTCTTTTAAAAGAGGATAGGTTATCGTTTCCGCCGCGATTTTATCTCCCGCTCTGAAAAGTCCGATGAGCAGGGAGAGCAAGGCGTGCTGCGCTCCCGCGCAAACCAAAATATTTTTCTCGGAAACCGTCAATCCAAAATTTTTTGCCCAAAGCGCTCCGGTTTTCCTATGCTTAAGCATGCCCCTCGGTTCATGATATTTAAGGAGTTCCTTATCTTGAATGTCAATATGTTCAAGGGCGGAATCCAAGCTCGGATTTAAATATTCAAACGGCGAAACAAAGCTCAAATCATAGTATTTTTGTTGTTCATTCACAATATCAATATGCTTTGAAGGCTTGGAAATAATAGTTCCCCGTCCAATAACGGAAGATGTCAAAGAATGTTTTTGCGCTTCCTTATATGCTCTTGTTACGGTGCCGACGCTTAGGGAAAGTTCTTCCGCTAATTTTCTGTGCGTAGGCAGACCGGAGCCGACGGGCAAGCTATTGTCGGCAATTCCTTTTTGCAGGGCTTTGATAAAATTCAGATAAAAAGGAAGCTGCGGATTTTCAGCCAGTTCTTCTTGTATGAGTGTGACAATTTGCATACTGCCATGATAGTGTTCTTATACAAAAGGTCAAGAAAATTTTTAACTGAATATATCATATTGGATTTATAAGGAAAATTTTTATATATTGTCATAGCTAAAAATAGAATTGTATCAATTATAATAATAATTGTTTCAGGAAAAATGAAAAAACTGGAAAGTTTTGTCATGCCGTTCATAATACAAAAAATCAAAATAAGGAGCATATCATGAATACAGAAATTTTAAAAGGCGGTTTGGCTCAAATGCTTAAAGGCGGCGTTATTATGGACGTTACGAATGAAGAACAGGCAAATATAGCCCAGGAAGCGGGTGCTTGTGCCGTTATGGCGCTTGAACGCGTTCCGTCCGATATCCGTAAGGAAGGGGGTGTTGCCCGTATGGCTGACCCAAGCCTTGTGAAACGTATTATGGATTGCGTCAGCATTCCCGTAATGGCGAAAGTGAGAATCGGACATAATGCGGAAGCAAGGATTTTAGAAGAACTTGGAGTTGATTATATTGATGAAAGTGAAGTGTTGACGCCTGCTGATGACAGGTTTCATATCAATAAGCAAGCGTTTAACGTTCCTTTTGTCTGCGGGGCGAGAAATTTGGGGGAAGCTCTGCGCAGAATCGGGGAAGGAGCCGCCATGATCCGCACCAAGGGGGAACCCGGAACGGGAAATGTTGTTGAAGCGGTAAAACATATCCGTATTGTCAATGAAGAAATCCGAGCCCTTTGCGCTTTGCCGGAAGATGAAATCGTATATTTTTGCAAAGAACATGCGATTCCATTGCATTTAGCCCTTGAAACAAGAAAAGAAGGCAGATTGCCTGTTGTGAATTTTGCCGCGGGCGGAATTGCAACGCCTGCCGACGCCGCCCTTATGATGGAACTGGGGTGTGACGGTGTGTTTGTCGGTTCCGGTATTTTCAAATCTTCCGATCCCGCCCGTCAGGCAAAAGCCATTGTTGAAGCGGTAACCTATTATAATGACGCAAAAAAACTTCTTGAAATTTCGCAAGGGCTTGGAACTCCGATGCATGGTATTGAAATTTCAGCTATCGCACCTTCCGAACGCATGCAGGAACGCGGTTGGTAAGAAGCGGTTTTTTGTTTGTAACGGAGGGATTATGTTGACGCATTTATCTTCAATTCATGTGCAAAAGAAAATTGAAGAAGTTGAAAATATTCCTTTGCACGAGCAGGTACGTATCGGCGTGCTTGCTTTGCAGGGAGCTTTTCGGGAACACTGCCTGGCTTTATATGCTGTGGGAGCGAAACCTGTGGAAATCCGTGGTTCGGACGATATGGAAAATCTTCATGGTTTATGTCTTCCCGGCGGGGAAAGCACCGTCATGGCGAAGCTGCTTGTGCAAAACGCCATGCTTGATAGGCTTGTGAAATTAATTCAAGGAAATATGCCGGTTTTTGCAACGTGTGCGGGGCTTATTTTGCTCAGCAATGAAATCATTGGTTTTGAAGAACAAGCTCGATTGCGTTGTCTTGATATTGCCGTAAACCGCAATGCTTTTGGACGGCAAAAGGAAAGCTTCACGGAAGAGTTGGATATTGTTTGCCCTTGTTTTTCTGAAAAGGATACGGAGAAACATTGCGTTTTCCCCGCTGTTTTTATCCGCGCGCCTCAAATTGCGCAAGCGGGCGGAAATGTGAAAATCTTGGCACAGAGAAAAGGGCGGATTTTGGCTGTGCAGGAAAAAAGCATCGTAGCGACGGCTTTTCACCCTGAATTGACGGAAAACCTGCTTTTTCACACATGGCTTTTTGAAAAGGCGAAAGAATATAAAGCGTCACTGTAAGGCATTGCGAAATTCTTCCGAAAGCTTCATGGCGGTTAAACGTATTTCTTTTGAATAATTTCCGTTTTCCAAAAGCAATTGAACATAGCTTGTCAGCGGACGCAATAAAGGCGGATATTGTTTCCACGCTTCCGGTTCCAATATTGAATTGGTTTTTTCCGTCATGACAAGCGTTTTTATCAAATTAATATGTCCTTTCTGCATGACAGGCTTCAGTTTGGGCAAGGCGGAAAACAAATCCGCTTTGCTTTTTTCATAAGCCGGAAGATAGCGGCTGCTTTTTTCTGATAAAACGTATAAAAAGAAAGAGCGCCAAAAATCAGCTTGCAGGGAATGATAGTGCTTTTCGCCGAAAATCGGTTCCAGTTCATATAAACCGAGAGTGTTTCTGCCTGTTTTATAGAGGGTTATCGAGGGAATGTTCGGCAAAGGTTTTTGCAGAAGCAAGCTGTGCACAAGATTTGCAATCCTATGGGGAACAAAAGCTCTTCTGCAAAACTGTTCTTCTTTTGTACATTGCCAGCACCCGGAACAGGAAATGCCGGAACGAAGCACGTAATGATAGGGGGGATACGGGGCGGTTTCCCATGGGTTCACCGGACCGATGGAAAGGTTCAGGGTCGGAACGTTTGCGAAGCTTGCGATATGCATAGGTCCGGTATCGGGACAGACAAATAATTGCAGGGTTTCCAAAAAATGTATCAATTCAAATATGCTGAGCGAACCGGCAATAACGCCGTGCGGAATGTTGGCTTTTTTGGCGGCAGCATAGGCAATGCTTTTTTCTTCGTTGCCCGGACCGCTGATAAAAACAGGGTCGTAGCCTTTTTTGCACAGTTGGAAAGCCAGCTCTGCCCAAAAATCGACGCTGGGGCGTTTTGTTTCCTCGCTCGCGCCAACGAATAAACCGATTTTTCCGTTTTGCCGCCCTTGGGGGATTTTCCATTTTGTGGAATGCATGATAGCAGGGTCTATGCAGTCCAGTGCATTCAAATCAGCCCAGTGCAAACGGTTATAGTGGTTGTTGTGGGTGAGCGAGGTTCTGTATAATTGCCATTTTCCTGAAATTTTTTTGCAGCCGTTTTCTATTTCCAATCCGTAAAAATTATTTTTATCAAGGGTACTTACGAGTTTTGCGGTATCTTCCCTGTGGCTTAAATTAATAACGGTATCATAGGAAAAATTTTTAAGGTACGCCATTTTGTCGGTCGGAATATAAGTAACAAGCGGGGAAATGTGTAAAAGCTCTTTATAAAATTTTTCTTCCGCCAAGACAAAAATTTCTTTGTCATCCTGCTTTTTCAGCCAAATAAAAAGCGGGTAGGTCATGACTAAATCGCCGAGGCGCTGGGCTTGAACAATAAGATTTTTCATATCATTCCGTTGTTTTTATCAGGCGTTCGATTTGTCTGCATATTCCCAAAAGCATATCCATCTCATGCCTGCGTATTTCTTTTCTGTCCAGAAAATGCGCCATGGGAATGAAGAAATAATCAGGATTGCTTTTTTGAATGACATCAAGCCTTGTCAGAACTGTTTTCAGCTTGCCATGCAGAAGTTCCCGTTCGGCGCTGTTTATTCTGCGGGAAATCGCCCCTTTGTCTTTTTGACGCATTTTTCTTTTTTCAGGCGCAAGCTGGTAAATTTCATAGAGTATGAGCAGAACGGCTTGAGCCAAATTGAGCGAAGAACAGTTCAGAGAAGCCGGAATGGTGACCAATTTATGGCAATGCTCCAAATGATGGTTTTCCAAGCCTCGGTCTTCGGGGCCGAAAAGCATGGCAACCCGTTCGCCTTGTTCAAGATACCGCATGATTTCTTTCGCACATTCTTTCGGACTGACGGTTTCACGGCGAACCCCGCCCACTCTTGCACTTGTTCCGATACAAAAAATACAATCCTGAATCGCTTTTTCCACAGAGTCGAAAACCCGTATTTGTTCAAGAAGCCGCAGTCCTTGTTTGGTGGCGAGCGGGCTTGCTTTTTCTATTTCCCACATTTCAGGTTTAACAAGGGAAATGGGCGCGGAACCGAAATTGGCGGAAGCTCTGGCGACAGAACCTATATTTTCCGGGAAGCGGGGTTCGACAAGAACGATATTGAGTAAATCAAACATGTTACAAAGCGGCGAAAATAGTTTTTGCGGTAAAGAAAACTAAATAGATACCAAGACCGAATTTCAGTAAAATTCCCAGGAATTTTCCCAATACCGTGGCGGAGGCAACCTTGATCGCTTGTTCCGTATCGCTGCGGGCGATATATTTTTCTGCCAGAAAGGAACCCGCGTACGCACCGATGAGCGTACCGAAAATTGCCCCCAGTCCCAAAAGAAAGGGCATAAACACGATACCGCCTATAATCGCCCCGACAATACCGAAAAAATTGGAGGAAGAAGAAGCGTTGGCTTTTTTTCCATGGTGGATTTGCAAATAAAATTCGGCAACTTCACCAACTATGAGCAGGATGAAAAATAAAACCCAGTATAACGCATAGTATGTTCCGTCCGGCACGAAAAAAGCGCTGATGAGGATAAATACTGCAACAAGCCAGTTTCCGGGAAGCGATAGAAAATTCAAAAACACCAGCAGGAACAGAACAATGATGAAAATTGTTGCAATGATACTTGAAAACATACGAAACCCTTGGAATAAGATGTCAACAGTATAGTGAGAGCCCGCATTTTTTGCAAGAATTAACTTGCGACTTTTTTCTTGTTATTTATGGTTTTTATTGCTAGAGAAAATTATCTTATTTATGGAGTTTCTCATGGTTTCTCAAGGGGTGTTTTCTGTTCTTTTACTCATCGGTTCAAATATTTTCATGACGCTTGCCTGGTACGGACATCTAAAAATGCGGACGGAATTTACTTGGTTTGCGTCCTTGCCTTTGCTCGGAATTATCATTTTCAGCTGGGCTGTCGCATTTTTTGAATATTGCCTGCAGGTTCCCGCCAATAAATTGGGTTTTGTGGAAAATGGCGGTCCGTTCGACATCATGCAATTAAAAATCATTCAGGAAGTGATAACGCTTGTTGTTTTCACCGTTTTTTCAATGATTGCTTTTAAAACGCAGCTGAAATGGAATCACTTGGCTTCTTTTGTTTGTATCGTCATGGCTGTATACTTCATTTTTAAAAAATAAAAATCTGATACCTGTTAACCGTATCAGATTTTTGCAAAAAAGAGGCTTTTTAGTCAATAGAAATCAATTCGTATTGCGGATTGCCCATTTTAAGTTCCGCCATTGCCGTAAGCTGACGCAGTCCATGGCGGCTTTGGATGCGTTCCACAAGATCGTGGTTTTCCGAGTCCGGTTTTCCGAAAACCAAATCGCAGGAAGCTTGGTCAACAGCTAAAATATCCGTTGAAGCGCAAATTCCGATATCCGGAATGGTCGGTTTTGCGGCTCTTGTTCCTGCGCAATCGCAGTCAACGGACATGTTGCGCAAAACATTGATGAAAACAATGCGTTTTCCAAAATAATCACACGTCGCTTTTGCCGAATCCGCCATAAGTTCCATAAGCGGCTCTTTTGCAGGCCATGCCCCCCAGTCTTCAGGCACTTTTCCGGAAACGCCGTGAACTTGCCGTTTGCCCGTTTGTCCGGAAGCGCAGCCGATGGCTATATTTTTCATGGAACCGCCAAATCCGCCCATGGCGTGCCCTTTGAAATGGGTAAGGACAACCATTGAATCGTAGTTGATGATATGCCCGCCCATGGCTACTTCTTTGAGGCGAAGACCATTTCTGACGGGAAGATTGACATCGCCTTCTTCATCCATGATGTCGACGGGGCAGAATGTCCAGCCGTTGACTTTCAGGGTTTCACGGTGGGATTTTGTCGTATAGCGGTCCCCTTCGTAGAGAGTGTTGGTTTCCACTATATTGCTGTTGGGAATTTGGGCTTGAAACGCCTGCACCATGTCACGGGGCAAAATGTTCGGACCGTTTTTTTCACCGGTATGAAGTTTTATGGCAACCTTGCCGTAAATTTCGGAATTGATTTTTTCATAAAGACGGATTAAGTGTTCCGCGTCGATATGGGAAGTAAAATATACTTTTGCACGGGAGCCTTCCGTTTTTATTCCCGTAACGTTTCGTGAACCGACAAGCGGTGTTTTTTGGCTGTTTTCAAGAGAAGCGGCTTGAAGATGCCGAGGAAGCGCGGTTAATAAAGAGGGAGCAGCCACGGCGGCGGCAGCGATTACGGCGGAACCTTTAAGCAGTTCTCTTCGTGAAATTTCGTTCTTTTTCATGATACGTCTCCTGCAATGAACGGAACCATAAATTTTTTTCCTATGTACTATGTATACAGGTTCGGCGTGAAAAAAACATATACAATCCTTTCTATTTTTTGCCTGATTCTCTCATGCGCATTTTTCTTACAACGTTTATTGGAGAACTGCGGACAGTCATTATTTTTTCATTTTGCTGAAGAATAATAAAAAAGCCCCATTTGTCAAAGTGTTGCTTTAATAAATGGGGCTATGGATTTTATGATAACCTGTTATTTCACGGTCAAAAGCAAAAACCCTTTTTTGCCGCATTTGATTGTATATTCACCCTTTGCAAGGGAAGCGTAAGGGTCGGTATATTTCTCATCGTTGACGGACAAAGCGTTGGAACTGACAAGGCGTTTCGCTTCGCTTTTTGATTTTATAAGACCGCTGGCTGCAAGGAAATTGACAGGCATGCTTTCGTCGCCTTCCAAACATTCGTATTTAGGGGCATCGTCGGGTACGCCGCCTTTTGCAAAAACGGAATTGAACCCTTGCCGCGCTTCTTCCGCTTTGTCTTTGCCGTGGTACCGTTCCACAATTTCAAAGGCGAGTTCTTCCTTGACGGTTTTTGGGTGGCGGGTTCCTTTTTCGACATCCTGTTTCATTTGCTCGATTTCTTCCATACTTTTGCTTGAAAGAAGCTCGTAATAACGCCACATGAGTTCGTCGGAAATACTCATGGCTTTTCCGAACTGGTCTTTGGCTTCTTCGGCAATGCCGATATAGTTGCCGTAAGATTTGGACATTTTTCTGATACCGTCCAAGCCTTCCAGGAGAGGTACGGTAATGATACATTGCGGTTCTTGCCCGTAATGGCTTTGCAGCGTGCGTCCCATGAGCAGGTTGAACGTTTGGTCGGTGCCGCCCATTTCAACATCGGTCTGCATGGCTACGGAATCATACGCCTGAGCGAGAGGATAGAAAAATTCGTGAATGGAAATAGGACGCTCTTCCTTATACCGTTTGGAAAAATCGTCACGTTCGAGCATGCGGGCTACGGTGCAGCTGCTCATAAGGCGTAAAAACTCGGAGGGAGTTAAGGCGTTCAGCCATTTTGAGTTAAAAGCGACAGTTGTTTTTTCAGGGTCCAAAATTTTGAAAATTTGTTCTTTATAGGTGTTTGCGTTTGCAATGACTTGTTCTTCGGTAAGGGGGGGACGGGTTTCGGAACGTCCGGAGGGGTCGCCTATTCTTCCTGTGAAATCACCGATTAAAAAAGTCACATTGTGCCCCAGCTCTTGGAAATGACGCATTTTATGGATGACAACGGTATGCCCCAAATGGAGATCGGGAGCGGTCGGGTCGAAACCGACTTTGATATTGAGCGGTTTGTTCCGCGCAAGTTTTTTGCGCAGGTCCTCTTCGCTGATCAAATCAACAATGCCGCGGCGGATAATTTTTATTTGTTCATCAACACTTTTGAACGTTGAACTCATGTGTGCACCTCAAGTTTGTTTTTCGCAAAAAATTATATATGGTTTGAACAAAATTTCAAGCAAAATAATGAAACAGGAAAATCCTGCGCTTATGCTGCCATGATATTTTTACCGGTTCGTATATTTTCCGGGTCCGGGCATAATAAATCCGCGTTCCCTGAGGCGTTTCCAAAACCATCTCGGGTCGCTTACGAACATGGAAATCTTATGCTCGGCGCTTTTCACGAGGACGGTGTCGTTTTTACGCACATCATAGGAATCTTGCCCGTCTATGGTGATGAAGGTTTCCCTGTCCTCAAGACATGTTATCTGAATGGAGCTTTCCCTCGGCAGAACAAGGGGGGGGAATGCTCCGGCAAAAGGGCTGATAGGCGTGACGATATGGGCGTCAAGGGCGGGAAAGGCAAGCGGTCCGTGAGCGGATGCCGCATAGGCTGTCGCTCCGAGAGGAGCGGAGCATATAAGCCCGTCACAGTGCAGGTTCGTGAGGAAAATATCGTCAATGCACAGTTTGATAAAAATTGATTTCGCCACCGCCCCGCGGGAAACAACGACATCATTCATGGCAATACCGGAATTGACGATCCTGCTGTCCCGAATGTGTTCGAAATGCAAAGGGGTGACGTTTTGAATCTGATAAGCGCCTGCAAGAAGTTTTTTGAAACATTCTTTCCAGTTTTCGGGAGGAATATCCGCTAAAAACCCGACTTTGCCGAAGTTTATGCCAAGCAGCGGAACAGGGTTTCGGTACATGCGGCGGGAAATGCCGAGTATGGTTCCGTCGCCGCCGAGAATAACGGCTATGTCGTGCGTTTCGGTATGCTTCAATAATTCTTCTTCAGGAATAAAAGCGCTTACTATTGTTGCCGAAAGGAATTTTTTTTCAAGCCATGCTTTAATGTCTTCCGCCGTTTGCAGGGCTTCGCTGTTATTTTCTTTTATGATCAGCAGGAAGTTTTGGAGTACATACTCTTTCGAAGTTTTTCCATTGGGTACATTAATAAAATCGGTATTCACGGTATTCATAAGAAAAGCCCCCGGTTATGGGGGTATGGGGATTGTTATTCAAAATCATCGGCTTCCTGCATGGAATCATGCACGGCGTCCATAAAAATTTCATAAGCGACACGTTCGATGATGATTTCCGGTTCATATTCGAAAATTTCTTCAGGCAAATCGCCTTCATCGCCGGCTTCCGCGATTATTTCGTCAAAACGGTTGGTATATTCGTTGATAAGTCTGGCAACTTCTTTGACTATCGGATTTTCCGGTTCTATGTCGGAGTCGACATCGTCCTCCGTCGCGAACTGGTTTTCAAAATCATCCAATGCCGCAACGATTTCATCTTCTGTCAAATTCATAAATTCCGGGGTGGTTTTAATGCTTTTCATGGTGTTTCCTTTTTGGGCGTATAAAAATGTGTTTGTTTTTTATAGCAATTTAATCTTGAAAAGTATAGCTTAAAGTTTTATACTTTTTTTATGAAATATTATCCGTTGTTTTTAGATGTCACTAAATATAAATGTTTGGTTTTGGGGGCAGGCGGCGTCGCAAGAAGAAAAATATCCGCGCTTCTTAAAGCCGAGCCTCTCGAAATAATCGTAATCGACCCATTTTTGCCCGAAGAAGATTTTATGCGGGCGTTTTTTGATGAATATGGCTTCAATCCGAGGGTTTCCTATTGTCAGCGGAATTTTTGTCCGAAGGATTTGGAGCAGGTCCGTTTAGCATTTGCGGCGACGGATTCTTCGGAGGTGAACGGGGATTTTTTGAAAATCTGTACGGAAAATAATATTTTTTGCAATGCCGTTGAAAGTCCTGAACGAGGCGATTTCATCGTTCCGGCTCATTTGGATTATGACAGCCTCATCTTCGCCCTGTCCAGTTCCGGCGTAAGTCCCGCATTTACAAAAGCATTGAAAGAGGATTTAAATAATTGGGTTTTGAAAGGCTATGTGCCTTTTTTGCGTTTGCTGCAAATTCTTCGCCCGCTTATTCTTGACAATGTTGAGGAAAAAAAAAGAGCGGAACTTTTCAGGGCATTGGCGGCAAAGGATTTTCGGGAAGAAATCATGGCTTTGATTGAACTTAAAAAATTTCATGAACTGCATAGAAAACTGGCGCAGATTTTGCCGCAAAGCGTTGTTTCAAAAATTGACGATAAGGAAATCACCATGCTTAAAAAAAATAAAGAGGAAAACGTATGTTAGTCACCCTTTCGCTTCTTTCACTCTTTTTATGCGCTTTGGCGACGTTTTTGTTTTATATCGGAATCAAAGGCAAACAGCCTGCTTCCGTGCAGAAAAAAGCTATTTGCTGTTTGGCGGTCAGCTTTATATTGCTTTCGTTTTTGCTGTGTGTCGGCGCTATCCGTGATATGGATATTTATGTTTTGCGTTCTTGGTATTTGATACCTCTTGCATGGTCGCTTTTGCTGATTGCTTTCATTATTTATTATAAACTGCGGTATACGACAATTTTTGTTTTTGTCGCTCCGCTTTGTTTCATTTTGCTTTTGTCCGCCCTTATTTTTCTGCACCAAGAAAAGCCCATGGATAATTTGGTGGTCGGACCGGTTTTGGTTGTGCATCTGTCCCTTGTTTTTGCAAGTATCGGCATTATGGGGGTCGCCGCCGGAGCAGGCTGTCTTTTTCTGTGGCAGGAAAATTTGTTGAAAAATAAGACCAAGCTCATGAATTTGCCTAAAAATATTCCTTCACTCGGGGCTTTGGACAAAGTCAACCATATTGCCGCCCGTTTTGGCTTTCCTCTTTACGCGATAGGACTTATTTTTGGTTTTATCTGGGCATATATGGCATGGGGGCGTCTGTTCAGTTTCGACCCAAAGGAAATTATTTCCCTGCTCATTCTTGCTCTTTATGGATTTTTATTTTATGAAAGAGAAGTTCGCGGCACAAACGGACGCAAAACCGCAAAACTTGCCTTAATCGTATTTGCTGTTGCCATGTTTTCGATTTTTGTCGTGAATACGTTCTTACCGACGCACCATAGTTTTTAATAGATAAGGTTTTCAGTGTATCAGCCATGCCGATTATTCATCTTATTGGATTAAACCACCGTACCGCTCAAGTGGAGATACGGGAAAAATTCACTTTGACGGAATTTACCGCTCCTGAAACATGGCCGTTTTTATGCCATAAACGCAGCATTTCTTCCGTTCAGAACAAACTTGCGGTTAAAGAATCGCTTATTCTGTCCACCTGCAACAGGGTGGAGATGATTGTCGTCTATGACGGCGATTATGAAGATTTGCTCAAAGTTTGGTGCGAAGTCCGCGGTGCTGATATCAATGAACTTCGTGCCTGCATGTATCACTATGAAGATGAGGATGCTATCCGGCATTTGTTCAGGGTCGCTTCCAGTTTGGATTCCCTTGTGCTTGGCGAACCGCAAATCTTGGGACAGCTGAAAGCCGCTTATCGTCTGTCCGTGCAAGCCGGGCATGCCGGTCTTCTGATCAACAGGTTATTGCATAAAGCCTTTTCCGTGGCAAAGCGCGTGCGGAGTGAAACGGCTGTCGCTTCAAGCGCCGTTTCCATCAGCTATGCCGCTGTGGAGCTTGCCAAACGTATCTTTGACAATATGGGTGAAAACAAGGCTCTTCTTTTGGGAGCGGGCGAAATGGCGGAGCTTGCCGCCATGCATTTGATGAACGGCGGAATCAAAGAATTGAAAATCGTGAACAGAACGTTTGCAAGAGCCGAAGAACTGGCGCGGAAAATCGGCGGGGAAGCCTTTTCTTTCGAGGTATTGGAAGAATGTCTTGCGGATACGGACATCATGATAAGCTCCACAGGCGCAATGGAGGCGATTATTCGTCCGGACCTCATGCAGCGGGTTATGCAGAAACGTAAAAAACGCCCCATGTTTTTAATTGATATCGCCATGCCTCGTGACATCGACCCTGCCGTGAACAATCTCGATAATGTTTATGTCTATGATATCGATGACTTAAAAGAAGTTGTGGAAGAAAATCTCGCCAACAGGAAGCAGGAAGCCACGAAAGCGGGACAGATTGTCGATGAGGAAGTAAAAGCTTTCGAGTTTTGGCGCGGTTCGTTGACACTGAAGCCCACTATTTTGGATATTGAAAATAAAGGCAATAAAATCGCCGAAGAAGAAGTGGCGAAGACGTTGAAAAATTTGGAACATTTAGGAATTAACAATGCGGAATTGCACGATGTTCTGGAAAAAATGGCTCATGCCATTGTGAAAAAATGCCACCATGCTCCTTTGGAATTTTTGCATAACAGCTATAAACACCATAACGGAGAGCAAAACACGGGCATAGTCCGCAATATTTTGAAATTGGACGGATAAACATTGAATTGCTAAGGATTGATAAGAAAAATTTATGAAACAATATATCGGTATTCGTTGCAGCAAATACGGTCAAGTCCGTATCGGAATAGTGGAACGGGAAGAAACGCTTTGTTTCGGGCAGGCTGTTGTCGCATATAATGACAATTCCATTTTTTTCGGGAGAATTGTCTGGCAGTGCAGTTCATTAAGTTCCCCTGAATTTCTTTTGAGTAAGATGAATGAGAAAAATCAGGAGGAAAACGGCGAGGTGCGGGCAAAAAGCGAGCTTTCCGAAAGCATTGATTTTTGCAAGCCGCAAAATCCTTTTACCATACGTCTGGCTCAGGAAGATGAAATCGTAAAAGCGACGGAACACGAAGAGCTTGTGGAACAAGCCTTTGAGTTTTGCAGGAATTGCATAAAAAATCACGGGCTGGAAATGAAGCTTGTCGATGTGGAAATCCTTTTGGACAGGAGTAAAATGATTTTTTATTTTACCGCCCCAACCCGTATCGATTTCAGGGAGCTTGTCAAGGATTTGGTGCGGGAATACAGAACGCGCATAGAACTTCGGCAGATCGGCGTCCGCCACGAAACGCAAATGCTCGGTGCGCTCGGTAACTGCGGCATGGTGATTTGCTGTCGCAGATATTTAAAAAATTTCGCTCCTGTGACTATCAAAATGGCAAAGGAACAAAATCTCTTTTTAAATCCCGCTAAAATATCCGGCATTTGCGGAAGGCTGCTTTGCTGTCTGAGTTATGAGCAAGATACGTATGATGCTTTCCATAATGCGGCTCCCAAGATCGGCAAACGCTACACGACGGATATGGGAATATTGAAAGTCGTTCGGACAAACATGTTTAAAAATACCGTTGCGGTGCTTAATGAACAAGGGCAAGAGCAGGAAATCGATGTTGACGGATGGGAGGGACTGCACCCGGTTAAGACGCAAGGCTTTGACGATTGCCATGAACATGATGAGCAGACCGCCTACGGCAATTATATGTCCATGGGAAATGATGAGCATTTCGGCGAGGATATGGATTTTTCCAAACTTTTGGATGATGAATATCAAGAAGAGCGAAGTCAGAACAGATATAACCGCAAGCCTAAGCCCCATTACCGGCAAAAAGAGAAACAATTTAAGCGCGCATCTTTTGACGAAAGCCATGAATAGGAGCAGATATGTCTAATTTTTATGTAACAACGCCGATTTATTATGTGAACGCCCGTCCCCATTTGGGGCATGCCTATACGACGATTGTCGCCGATACCCTGAAACGTTTCTATGCTCTTTTGGGATATGATGCCCGCATGCTCACGGGCACGGATGAACACGGCGACAAGATTGTGAAAGCCGCGACAAAAGAAAATAAGACACCAAAAGAATTTGTCGACGGTATTTCCAATGAATTCGCCGCCCTTTGGAATGATTTGAAAATAGATTATGACAAATTCATCAGAACGACTGATGAAAAGCATAAGAAGTCGGTGCAAACGCTTTTGCAGAGAATTTACGATAAAGGCGATATCTATTACGGTGAATACGGCGGACATTATTGTTTTGGCTGTGAACGTTTCTATACCGAAAAAGAGTTGGAGAACGGACTTTGCCCGCAGCATAAAACAAAGCCGGAATACATCAGCGAAAAGAACTATTTTTTTAAGATGTCCAAGTATCAGGAATGGCTGAAACAATATATTCTTGATAATCCGGATTTCATACGTCCCGAACGGTACAGGAATGAAGTGCTCGCCATGCTTGAAGGCAATGTGCTTGAGGATTTGTGTATTTCCCGTCCGAAATCACGTCTTGAATGGGGAATCGAACTGCCGTTTGATAACAATTACGTTTGTTATGTGTGGTTCGACGCTTTGGCAAATTATATTTCCGCCCTTGGCTGGGGCAATATCGGCGATTTGTCGGATTTTGACAAGTATTGGCCTGCCGAGCATTTGGTTGCCAAGGATATTTTGAAACCTCACGGCATCTTTTGGCCTACCATGCTGAAAGCCGCTGATTTGCCTGTTTACAGGCATTTGAATGTGCACGGATATTGGCTTGTCAAAGATACTAAGATGTCGAAATCACTCGGAAATGTGGTTGACCCCCGTTTTGCTTCCGAGCATTTTGGTTTAGATGCGTTTCGTTATTTTTTATTGCGTGATATGCATTTCGGTTCTGACGCTTCCTATTCGGAAGAAGCCCTCATTTCACGGATAAATTCCGACTTGGCTAATGATTTGGGAAACTTGTTCAGCCGGGTGCTTTCCATGAACGGAAAATATTTTGCAAAAGAAATTCCTGCTGTCGGAGAGATTTTGCCGGATGACGAGCAAATTTTTGCCAGTGTGGAAAATGCCGCACGGAATTATATCCAGCTTTTTAAGGAAGTTCGCTTTTCTCAAGCTTTGGAAGGGCTTTGGGAGCCTATCCGTTTGATGAACAAATACGTGGACAGCCAAGCTCCGTGGACTTTGTACAAAGAAAATAAGCTTGAACGCTTGGCAACGGTTTTGCGCGTGCTTTTGGAAAACATGTATAAGATTGCCGTGCTTCTTTATCCCGTTATGCCTGAAAGCAGCAAAAAAATGCAGGCCCAGCTCGGCAAGGAATTCAGGATGCATGCAAAACTTATTGACGATTTGCTTTCCTGCAAAATTCATTTGCGGACCGGCGGCATGATTTCCGAAACTTCAAATTTATTTCCCCGTTTCGAGAAACCGGCGGAAGACAAAGAAAAGACTGAGAAAAAACAAAGTTCAAATAAAGGCGCAAAACAAAATAATACTAAATCAAATGAAGAAAAAACCGATAATTCTTGTATCGAATTTGCGGATTTTCAAAAATTGGATTTGCGCGTGGGAACAATTATCGCCGCGGAACAACATCCCGATGCGGATAAATTGCTTCGTTTCGATGTTGATTTGGGCGAAGAAAAACCGCGCCAGATTATTTCCGGAATTGCGGAGTTTTTCAACCCTGCCGAATTGGTAGGAAAAAAAGTCGTGGTGGTGGCCAATCTGCCTCCGCGGAAACTCCGCGGTCTGGTGTCGCATGGTATGATTTTGACGGCTGAAAAAGATGAGCATTTGAGTTTATTGACTTCTGTCGCTCCCAACGGCTCGAAAATTTCATAATGTATTTTTATTGACAAGAAAAAAAGATACGTATAGTTATTTTATTGATTTTATAAATGAAGTGGGATTTTTTATATGGCTAAAGTTTTAGATATGCTGCTCGGTTGTTTTTCAAATGATTTGGCGATTGACCTTGGAACAGCGAATACCTGTGTTTACGTGAAAGGGCACGGTATTGTGCTGAGCGAACCTTCTGTCGTTGCCGTCAAACGTGATAGAAAAGGAAACAGCCAAGTTATTGCTGTCGGCACTGACGCAAAAAGCATGCTTGGCAAAGCTCCTAAAAATATTGAGCCGATCCGTCCTATGAAAGACGGCGTTATCGCCGATTTTGAGGTTACGGAGGCTATGCTCCGGCATTTTATTGCAAAAGTTCATAATCAACGCCGTTTAGTCCGCCCCCGCATTATGATTTGCGTTCCGACCGGCATTACGCAGGTTGAAAAAAGGGCTGTGAAAGAATCAGCACTGAGCGCGGGCGCAAGGGAAGTGTATTTGATTGAAGAACCGATGGCGGCAAGTATCGGAGCGAAACTGCCTATTCAGGAGCCGACTTCCAACATGGTTGTCGATATTGGCGGCGGTACGACGGAAGTCGCTGTTATTGCGCTTTCCGGCATTGTTTACGCCCGTTCCATACGTGTCGGCGGTGATAAGATGGACGAGGCGATAGCCGCGTATATCCGCCGTAAATACAATATGCTGATCGGTGAAATTTCTGCGGAACAGATAAAAAAGAAAATCGGTTCGGCGTTTCCCATGGAACCGGAACAGCAGCTTGAAGTGAAAGGCCGTGATTTCGTAACGGGTATTCCGCATACTATCATTGTCACCAGTGAAGAAATCCGTGTTGCGATTTCCGAGCAAGTGGAAGCTATTGTGCAGGCTGTGCGCGTTGCTTTGGAGCAGACCCCCGCTGAACTTGCCGCGGATATCGTGGACAGAGGCATTGCCCTTACCGGCGGCGGAGCGCTGCTCAGGGGGCTTGACGAACGTTTGCGCCAAGAAACGAACTTGCCTATTTTTGTTGTGGATGACCCGCTTGCGGCAGTTGTAATGGGAACAGGCATCGCTCTCGATAATTTGGATTTGCTGCGCGAAGTTTGCATTGACTAAGCAGGATTTCATAGTGCATAATTCGGATTAGAGCTTTCTAATCCGATTTTATTTTTTAGGACAGGCATGAATGCAAGACGCTTGATTGTTGTTTCCGTGTTACTTTTTCTGTTTTTTTTGGGAATATACACATGGAATGAACGGACAAACAAACTTGACGCCATCAGTACCAATGTCGGTATTGAGGTTGTCGGTTTTTTTGTGCGTTCCGTTGTTTATGTGCAGACAACAATTTCCGATTTTTGGAATAATTATGTCAGTCTTGTCAGTGTCAATGAAGAAAATGAAGAGCTGAAAGAAGAACTTTTTCAAATAAAACGGGAACTGAGTTTCGCCAAAGAAGAAAAAGCGGAACTGGACCGTTTGAGGAAACTTCTTTCCATAGAATATGTTTCCGATTGGAAAACAGTCGGGGTCAGAATTTTAGCATGGCGGCTCGGAGCAAATGATTTTTTCGACAGCTTTGTGCTTTCCAAAGGATTTTTCAGCGGTTCAAAAGTCGGAACCCCTATCATAAATGCTGACGGGTTGGTCGGACGCGTGCTCAAAGCCGGACCGTATACTTCCATTGCGTTATTATTAACCGATTCCGGAAGCAGTGTTTCCGTCATCACCGAAAAGGGCAGAGTTTCCGGAATCGTGCAGGGCAACGGGCATAATCAGTATCTTTCCATGCGCTTTGTCAAGCAGAATGAAGAAGTCAAAATCGGTGAGCTTGTTATCACCAGCGGCTTGGATTTGAGTTTTCCAAAGGGAATACCGGTGGGGGAAGTCGTCAGTGTTGAATTGAGCGCAAACTCCATGCTTGATATAAAAGTGAAACCCCTTGTTGTTTTTGACAAACTTGAGGAAGTTCTTCTTTTGCAAAATCCTTTCGAGCATATTTTGCCGGAGGGCAGTCCCGTTTATTCCCCAAGACCGAATAATTTATTTTCGCCTATGCAGTCGCCTTTGCTGGTCCGTGCGGAGGAAAACGAGAATTTTGAGAAAGCCTTTGACGAACAAGCCAATAAAAGCGCCAATGGGGCAAATTAGCCATGAAAGTGCTTAATGTGTTTTGGTGGCTCGCGTATGTTTGCATAGCGATTTTTTTACAGCTTTTCATTTCCGGAGTGGATTTTTTTCTTCCCGGGATAATTGTCGCTTTGCAGGAAAAGAAAATAACCCAGTTCGGCGTTGTTTTTCTTTTGTTTGTCCTTATCCAAGAGGGTATCGGCACAATGCCTTTCGGGAATGTCTTTTTATGGTATTCCCTTGCAATCATTTTCTTTTATTCGTGGCGCTGGTTTTTTGAAATAGAGAGTTTCACGTTTATTTTGCTTTTAAGCGCGGCTCTTGCCGTTTCCCATTATTTCATTATCAGCGTGCTTGCTGAAATTCAGGATATTTATATCAATTACAAATCATTGCAGGATGAAAGCGTGTATCAGATGTTTTTAACGCCGATCATGTGGCATACGGCAAATTACCTGAGAAGAGGTTTTCGTTATGTCCCACAAGATTGAAGCCAAAAACTATGAACCGCCGCGTATGGGGCTGTTTTTGCTGCAATTTTTAATTGCGTTGCTTTTTGTTGTTTTTTGTGCGCGCTATTGGTATTTGCAAATTCACAGAGGCGAGGAATTTGCCCGTTTAGCCCTTGAAAACAGAACGAAAATCGCTCGTGTCGATGCTGCCCGCGGTGAAATTTTCGATAAAAACGGTATTCCGCTGGCGGAAAATTATATCACGTTCGCTATTGCGATTATTCGTGAAGATACGCCCGATGTGGACGCCGCTCTCGCCCAAATCAGCGAATGGACCAATACTTCCTATGAAGAATTGGTGCAGCATTATACTGAAAGCAGGTATCTTTCCCGTTCTTTCGACCCTATCATCGTTGTTTCCGATTTGCCTTTTGAAATGATTGCGCCAATTCAGTCGCAATTACATTTATGGCAGGGAGTGCATATTGTTCCGAAGGCGCGCAGGCATTATCCGCAGAAAAATACTGTCGCCCATATCATGGGCTATGTGGCAGAGGCGACGCAGGAAGAATTGAAAAAAGATGATGCCTTGAGCTTAGGGGATATTGTGGGGAGGCAAGGGCTTGAGCTTGTGCTTGAGGATAAGCTGCGCGGAAAAAAAGGCATAGCCGCCATGGAAGTTGATGTTTTCGGGCGTTCTTTGCAAAGAAAGGAGCTCGACACCTCTTACTCCGGGCAGAATATCTATTTGTCGATTGATATTGAACTGCAAAAGCAGATTGAACACATCATGCAGAACAATGCGGGCTCTGTCATTGTCATGAACCCGGATACGGGAGCGCTTGAAGCTCTTGTGACGCTGCCGTCTTATGACAATAATCTTTTTGTAACCGGCTTTTCAAAAAAAGAATGGGATGCCGTAAGAAACCACCCCCGCTTTCCTTTGCAAAACAGAACCATTCAAAGTGTTTTTCCGCCTGCTTCCGTGTGGAAACTGCTTATGGCGGCAGCGTTGCTTGAACGGGGAGTCAATCCGAAAGATACTGTTTTTTGCAGCGGTGTCTTCCGGCTGGGAAATTCGCAGTTTCGCTGTTGGAGCAAATACGGGCACGGATATGTTGATTTGAAACATTCCATCATGTATTCATGCGACGTGTATTATTACGAAAAAGCTTTGGAACTGGGTATTGATTATATTGCCGATTTTGCTAAAAAATGCGGTTTCGGCACGCGAACGGGTATTGAACTGCCCCACGAAGCCCGCGGCGTTATGCCCGACAGGGAGTGGAAAATAAAAACGTTTAATGAGCGGTGGCAAAACGGCGATACCGTGAACCTTTCCATCGGACAGGGATATATGCTTGTGACGCCGGTACAGCTTGCCGTATACATCAGTTCTTTGCTGAACGGAGGAAAATTGCTGAAACCCCAGCTCATTAAAGGTGCTGAACCTGAAATCATCGGATATACGCCTATTTCGCAAGAACATTGCAAAATGATTGTCGATTATATGTTTGCGACAGCAAACGAGCCCCGGGGCACCGCACGGATAATAAAAACGGAAGGTGTCATCACCGGCGGGAAAACGGGAACCGCGCAAGTTGTGAAAGTTAAAATGCAGGGTGACAGAAGAAAGAAAAATTATGAGATGGATTTCAAAGAACGCGACCATGCGTGGCTCGGTGCGTTTGCGGAAAAAGACGGCCGCCGTTATGTGATCATCACCATGCTTGAACACGGAGGAGGCGGTTCTTCCGCCGCAGGTCCTGTGACAAGGGATATTATTAAACTTTTGTTCCCGGCGGAGAAAAAGCAATGAAAATTTTTAATACTCCCAATAAAAAAATGTTCTTGGATATGAATTGGGCTTTATTCATCACCACGATTATTCTTTTTTGTGTCGGTTTTGTCAATTTGTATTCTGCAAGCAGCATTCGTTTTGAAGACGGTATTGTCCATACTCCTTTTTATGAAAAACAGCTTGTCTGGGGAGGCGTGGGTTTTGTTGTTCTTTTTGCTGTTACGCTTATCAATTATAAGCTTTTGGAACGGTTTTCTTTTGCTTTTTATATTTTTGTCGTGTTTTTGCTTGTGCTTGTCCTTGTTATGGGTAAAACTGTTTACGGGGCGCAGCGCTGGCTTGATTTGGGCTTTTTTAGCGTACAGCCAAGTGAATTTGCAAAATTTTCCGTTTTGTTGATGGGGGCGAAATACTTGTCAAAGGACGGCGACACCTTGGGGTGGATGCGCCTGTTCAAATTGCTTTTTATCGGCCTGCTGCCTTTCGCCCTTATTGCAAAACAGCCTGATCTCGGCTCTGCCCTGACCATATTGTTTCTTATAGGGGGTATGGCGCTTTTTCATGGAATAAAATGGAAAGTTTTGCGTATTTGTTTGGTGGTCATTCCCTTGCTCATGCCTTTAAGCTGGTTTGTTTTGCATGATTATCAGCAGGAACGGATAAAAACGTTTTTGGACCCTACCCGTGATCCGAGAGGCGCCGGTTATCACATCATCCAGTCGCAGATCGCTATCGGTTCCGGCGAACTTACGGGAAAAGGCTTTCAGGAAGGCACGCAAAGTCAATTGCGCTTTTTACCCGAAAAGCATACGGACTTCGCCGTTGCTGTTTTGGGTGAGGAATGGGGCTTTGTGGGCAGTGTGGGCGTAGTGGTAATTTTTTGCTTTTTTTTATTTTTTATTTATAGTACAATATGCGAAGCAAAGGACAGGTTCAGCAGTACGCTTTGCGCCGGCATTTTCTTTTACTTTTTTTGGCAGGTAATGGTCAATACCGGTATGGTGGTTGGAATTATGCCTGTTGTGGGCATTCCGCTGCCGTTCATCAGCTATGGGGGGACCGCCATGGTTGTCAATTGTATTTTTATTGGCATTGTCCTTAGTGTGTCAATTAATAGATTCGTTTTTAAAGCTTAGAGGAGAAATGGTAATGGCTAAAGACGATATTAATGCGTTCATGGGTGCGGGAACATTTTTTACCGGTAAATTGAATTTTCAAGGCACTGTCCGTATCGACGGTGAATTTTTGGGTGAAATCGAATCCGACGGCGTGCTTTTGGTCGGAAAAGATTCCAAAATCGAAGGCACTATCAATGTCGGCGAAATGAGTCTTTCCGGTAATTTCGCCGGCGATGTCATTGCCAAAAGAAATGTGACCATTCACAGGGACGGTATTTTAAAAGGTAAAATTAAAACCCCGGCTCTTATCGTGGAAGACGGCGCTGTTTTGGACGGCACTATTCAAATGACGAAAAGTGCGGTGGAAGAACAAGAAATTCTTTAGTTCCGTGATTAAATGAACTTTATTTATTTGTATTGACACGCAATTGAAAAAAGTATACTCTTTGCATAGAAAACAACTATGGCTTAAGAAAAAGGATCGTATATGAATATAAGTCTTGATGTCACGCTTTTCATACAGCTTATTAACTTCTTTATTTCATTGCTTATTATTAATTACCTTATTATTAAGCCTATCCGTTCCAATATGGCGCGGCGCAAAGCCATTATCGACGCCGATAACAAGGATACGGAAAACTTCATGCAGTCAATGGGTATCCATAATCTTCAATACGAAGAACGTATCAGTTCCGTCCGCGCTCAAATCGCGAAAGAACGTGATGAATACAAAAAAAACGCCGAAGAGTTCGCCCGCGGCGTTCTTGGCAAGGCAACTGATGAAGCCCGCGCTATCCGTCAGGAATCAACACAAAAAATTCAAAACGAAAGTTCCGAAGCTTTGCAGGCTTTGCAGGCGGATGTTTCTTCTTATTCAAAAGAAGCATTGGCAAAAATTTTAGCATAATCACTTTTTAGGAGTGTTACGTGAAATATCTTAGTTCCTTTGCATTTGCTGTTTTATTTTGTGCTGTTGCTGATTTTGCCTATGCATCTGACGGACACGAACTTCCTTGGGGCAACTTTGCATTAAGAATGCTGAACGTTGCGATATTTCTTGGTATTTTATGGTACGCTGGCGGAAGATTGGTGAAAACTTTTCTTGCGAACCATCAGGCGCAGGTAAAGGAAGAGTTGGAATCCGCCAAAGCGTTAAGACAAAAAGCCGAGCATAATTTATCCATTGCCGAAGACAAGCTCCGTTCAGTCGAAAATGAATGCGCCAAACTTTTTGAAGACGGTAAAAAACAGGCTGAAGCAATCAAATCTGCCATTATTTCCGATGCGGAAAAGCAAGCCGAACGCATCATTGAACAGGCGAAGCTTGCCGCCGAACAAGATGTTCACAATGAAGTGCAAAAAATCAAAGCCCAAATGGCAGAGGAAATTGTTGCTCAAATGGAAAAAGAAATTGTGTCACGTTTGGATAAAGACGGTCACAATGCTTTAATAGAAAAATCCTTATCAAAGGTAGTGTTCTCATGATTGGTAATGCAGTATCAAGGCGTTATGCAAGTGCGTTGTTCAATTTAGGAAAAGAAAACGGTACATTGGATTCTTTTGCCGAAACTCTTGATGCTCTTGCAGATGCTCTTGAAAACAGCACGCAATTGAAAGAATTAATGATAAGCCCTGTCATTACGCATGAAGAAAAAAAGTCGATAATCATGAGTATGCTGGTTCAATGTCAGGCAGGGACTGCGGAGAAAAATTTCTTTTCTCTTCTTGCCGATAAAGGAAGACTTGCATTAATTCCTGTCATTGTTGCTGATTTTAAAGCGATGCTTGATGAAGCGAAAGGCATTAGCCGTGGACTTGTCACCACTGCTATTGAACTTGATAATGATAAAAAGTCTGAGATTTTATCTCAGCTTGAAAAACAAACTGGTCGCAAGCTTGTGCTTTCTTATGCGGTCGATACCCGGATTTTAGGCGGTATTGTTCTGAAAGTCGGAGATATCGTGTATGATGCGAGTTTGCGTGCACAGCTTGATAACCTCAGAGAATCCATCAAGAGGGGTGAGTAGGCCATGCAAATAAAGGCTGAAGAAATTAGTAAAATTATTGAAGAACAAATCCGTAATTATGACCAGCGTGTCGAAATGAGCGAAACGGGAACCGTGCTTTATGTCGGTGACGGTATTGCTCGTGTTTACGGTGTTCAAAATGCTATGGCCATGGAACTCCTTGAGTTTCCGGGTGGTCTTATGGGAATGGTGCTGAACCTTGAAGAGGACAACGTCGGGGTCGCTCTTTTGGGTGATGACAGAGCCATTAAAGAAGGTGATCCTGTAAAACGTACAGGCAAGATTTTCTCTGTTCCGGTCGGTGAAGCCGTTACAGGTCGTGTTTTAAATCCGCTCGGTCAGCCTTTGGACGGCTTGGGACCGGTTGAAGCTACGGAAACACGTCCGGTCGAGCTTAAAGCTCCGGGGCTCATGTCACGTAAAAGTGTTCATGAACCGATGGTTACAGGTATTAAAGCTATTGACGCGATTACTCCTATCGGACGCGGTCAGCGTGAGCTTATCATCGGTGACCGTCAAGTCGGTAAGACAGCTGTTTGTGTTGATGCCATTTTAGCGCAGAAAAATACTGATGTGCATTGTTTTTACGTTGCCATCGGTCAAAAGCAGTCTACCGTTGCTCTTGTAGCCGAAAAGCTTCGCCAGCACGGTGCGATGGAATATACCACCATTATTTCCGCATCCGCATCTGAATCCGCTCCGCTGCAATATATCGCCGCATATGCCGGCTGTACGATGGCTGAATATTACAGGGATAACGGCAAACACGCTCTTATCATTTACGATGACTTATCCAAGCAGGCTGTCGCTTACCGTCAAATGTCCCTTCTTCTCCGCCGTCCTCCGGGACGTGAAGCGTTCCCCGGTGACGTTTTCTACTTGCACTCACGTTTGCTTGAACGTGCCGCTAAACTTTCCGATGAACTCGGCGGCGGTTCCCTTACCGCTCTTCCGGTTATTGAAACCCAAGCGGGTGACGTTTCCGCATATATTCCAACCAACGTAATTTCCATTACGGACGGTCAGGTATTCCTTGAATCCAACCTTTTTAACGCAGGTATCCGTCCTGCTATCAACGTTGGTATTTCCGTTTCACGTGTCGGCGGTGCCGCGCAAATCAAGGCTATGAAGCAAGTCGCAGGTACGCTTCGTCTTGACCTTGCCCAATACCGTGAAATGGCTGCGTTCGCCCAATTCGGTTCTGACCTTGACAAAGCGACAAAAGCAACTCTTGACCGCGGCGCCAGAATGACAGAACTGTTGAAACAAGCGCAATATCAGCCAATGCCGACAGAAGAGCAAGTGGCTTCCATTTTCTCTGCCGCCCGCGGTTTCTTGGACGATATCGAAGTTTCTTCCGTCCTTCCTTTTGAAGCGGGTCTTTTGGAATACTTACGCACGTCAAAAGCTGATACTTTGGCTGATATCCGTGAACGTAAACAAATTGATAAGGATTTGGAAGAACGTTTAAGTTCCGCCATTAAAGAGTTCAAAGCATCTTTTGTGGCTCGGAGGTAATTTATGCCTTCCTTGAAAGATGTTAAACTGCAAATAGCCGGCGTAAAAAAAACGAAGCAAATCACCCGCGCAATGGGAATGGTCGCTTCTGCCGGCTTACGTGGTGCGCAGCAGCGTATTGAACGCTTCCGTCCTTATGCGGATAAGTTCAATGCGATGCTTTCCGACTTAGCCGCCCGCACCGAAGGGGCTCACCATGCTCTTTTGGAAAACCATGAACATAAGAAAAACGTTCTTATCTTGCTTGTCACTTCCGACCGTGGTTTGTGCGGAGCGTTTAATGTCAATTTGATAAATACCGCATTGAAATTAGCTAAAGAGAAAGAAAAGGAAGGAAAAACGGTTTCTTTTATCTGTGTCGGTCGCAAAGGGCGCGACGCAGTCAGAAAAACCGATTACCAAATTCTTTCCGCAATGACTGATGTTATGGGAAGTCTTAATTTTCAGGTGGCGACTGCGCTTGGAAATGATATTTCTCATTCCTATACAGAATATAATGCTGATGAAGTGTACCTTGTTTATAGCGAATTTGTGAGCATGTCCCGTCAGGTTCCCACAAGTATGCCGCTTCTGCCTGTTGTTCCTTCTGAAAACGAAGAAGCGAATGGCGATATTGAGTATGTTTATGAACCGAATGTGGGCGTACTTCTTGCGGAACTCTTGCCGCGGTATTTGAATGTGCAAATTTATCGCGGTTTATTGGATAATTTCGCAAGTGAAAACGCTGCCCGTATGTTTGCTATGAACAATGCAACCAATAACTGTGATGAAATGATTGGTTCGCTGACCTTGTTGTTCAACAAAACAAGACAAACGGCGATCACTAATGAACTCATGGATATTGTAGGCGGTGCGAATGCACTGCAAAGTCAGTAAGTAGGAGCTTTGAAGTATGACAGGTAATAAAGGTCATATAGTGCAGGTTATCGGTGCTGTTGTTGACGTTGCCTTCCCTGAAGGGCAGCTTCCCAACATTTTGAACGCACTTGTTATCAATAACCCGAATAATACCGATGCCCCCGAGCTTGTGTGCGAAGTTGCGCAGCATCTCGGTAATAATATCGTAAGAACTATCGCCATGGACTCAACCGACGGCTTGGTTCGCGGCATGGAAGCTGTTGATACGGACGCTCCGATCATGGCGCCTGTCGGCAAAGCAGCGGTCGGTCGTATTTTGAACGTTGTGGGTAAAGCTGTTGACGGTCTTGGTGAGGTAAAGGCTGAAAAATATCTTCCTATCCACCGTGCCGCTCCGGTTTTCACGGAACTTAATACCAAAGTTGAATTATTGGAAACCGGCATTAAGGTTCTTGACCTTTTGGTTCCGTTCCCTAAGGGCGGAAAAATCGGTTTGTTCGGCGGTGCCGGTGTTGGTAAAACAGTTGTTCTTATGGAACTTGTTAACAACATTGCAAAACAGCACGGCGGAAACTCCGTATTTGCAGGTGTCGGTGAACGTACCCGTGAAGGGAATGACATGTACCATGAACTGAAAGACGCAGGCGTTTTGGAAAGAGCAGTGCTTGTTTACGGACAAATGAACGAACCTCCGGGGGCTCGTGCACGTGTTGCTTTGACAGCCCTTGCTTGTGCGGAATATTTCCGTGACGATGAAAACCAAGACGTTCTTCTCTTTATTGATAATATTTTCCGTTTCACGCAGGCAGGTTCTGAAGTATCCGCTCTTTTGGGCCGCATGCCTTCCGCCGTTGGTTATCAGCCGACTCTCGGTACCGACCTTGGCGGTTTGCAGGAACGTATCACCTCAACAGCCAACGGCTCCATTACTTCCGTGCAAGCGGTTTATGTTCCCGCTGACGACTTGACGGACCCGGCTCCGGCTACGACCTTTGCGCACTTGGACGGAACCCTTGTTCTTTCCCGTGCGATTTCCGAGCTTGGCATTTATCCCGCTGTTGACCCGCTTGACTCGACTTCCCGTATTCTTGATCCGCAAGTTGTTGGTGAAGAACACTATTCCATCGCCCGTCAAGTGCAAATGGTTCTGCAAAAATATAAAGACCTGCAAGATATTATTGCAATTCTCGGTATGGACGAATTGTCAGACGAAGATAAGCTTACTGTCGCCCGTGCAAGACGTATCCAGCGTTTCTTATCCCAACCGTTCCACGTTGCGGAAGTATTTACGGGAACCCCGGGGGTTTATGTAAAACTTGAAGATACCATTAAGGCTTTCAAAGGTCTTTTAAGCGGAGAATACGATCACCTTTCAGAAAATGACGTTTACATGGTAGGCGGAATTGAAATGGCGATCGAAAAATATAATAAGCGTCAAGCTCAAGCATAATTTTTTCCTGCCCTGCGAAATGCGGGGCGGGAAACATAAGCATAGGAGATAGCAATAATGGCTGCACTTCGTCTTGAAATTGTAACCCCGGATCAAGTGGTACTCAGTTCCGATGTTGAGTATGTCGGGGCACCCGGAGTAGACGGCGAGTTTGGTGTTCTTGCTGGTCACATTCCTCTGCTTACTGCTCTTAGTATTGGCACTTTGGTATACAGGATTGGCAATAAAGATTATATGGCTTTTATTGCCGGCGGTTTTGCCGAAGTAGCTGATAATAAAATAACTATTTTAGCACAAGCTGCCGAATTGGCAGAAAATATCGATGTGGAACGAGCAGAAAAAGCAAAAGCTCGAGCAGAAGAACGTTTACAAAATGCAAAGCACCAAGACGGCATAGATATTGTCAGAGCAGAAAATGCAATGAAACGTGCCATCATGCGACTAAAAATTGCAAATAATAAATAAATGAAAGCCACCCAATCGGGTGGCTTTTTTGTACGCTTTAGCTCAAAAAAACCACCAGCTAACCTGGTGGAATAAAAAATTTTTAGATACAAGACTTTCCTTTTTGGGTATACATTTGATGTGTTCGTCAATCGAAACCAAAGAAGGAAAGTTTTTTATGAATGAGAACCAGAGCTTATCCCATACACGTTGGAATTGCAAATATCATATCGTGTTTGCACCAAAATTTCGCCGTAAAGCAATTTATGTGAAAATAAAAAATGATATAGGAAAAATTCTCAGGCAACTTTGTGAGCAGAAAAAAGTAACAATAATAGAAGGGGAGATGTGTGCAGATCATGTACATATGTTAGTAGCTATTCCGTCAAATGTAAGCGTATCATCATTCGTGGGCTATGTGAAAGGAAAAAGCTCTCTTATGATATTTGATAGACATGCAAATCTAAAATATAAATATGGCAACAGACATTTGGGGTGCAGGGGCTAATATGTGGATACAGTAGGTAAAAATACAGAAAGAATAAAAGCGTATATTCAAAATAAGTTAAATGAGGACAGAATGACTGACCAATATTCGCTCAAAGAATATTATGACCTGTTTACGGGCTGTAAGAATAACTAAGGCAATAGGTAAACTGCTTTAAGCAGCTTGTGAATGAAATGCGATTGGCTAACACATTCAAAGCGCCTTGAGGCTCAAGCCAGTATTATGTTTTTCGCCTTTAAGCCGTAATAAAACTCATTTGTTTACGTTCATTTTTTCTGCATAAACTCAATAATAACTGTTTTTAAAGCTGGCATGTTTTTTAGTATGGAATTGATTGTAATTGCGTGACAATAATCATTTTTTCATGATTTTTTCGGAAATGACCTATCAGTGTCGCAATTTTTCTGATAGTCATTTTATGAGGTTAAAAATCCCTTTATTTTTATATCGATTATAGTAAGATGCGTATACCTTAATGATACATCTCATGCAAAATCGGTTTGCGGTTTAATGCCGTACAATATTTTGTCATTGGGGTGTTTCTTTATCAAATGCTGACGTATTTCAGTTCATACTGTTTTTTAAACGTTACTCTGGAGGGAATTTTATTTGTTGACAATATATATATATATATTAACGAAAGAAAATGATAACAAAATTTACCGGTTCTTTATATCAATGTATTAAAATTTGTATGTATATTTAAAGAGAGGTATAATTGACATGGTGTTTTTTCTAAAAAAAATTTTTTTAGTGTTGAGTTTGTGTTGTTTTATACCAAGCCAAGCTTTTTCCGGCGAATGGTGGCTTTTCGCAAGTGTTGGTACAGGGGATTGCAAATCGGCAGTTATTGATATGACGTTGCGTAAGGCATTTGATTGTATTTATGAAAATGATATGTTTTTTCTTTATCCGTTGGCGGAAGTTTCACTGCATTATTGGCGGCACAGTTCTGATGCTGACGATTTTGGGGGAACGCTTGCCGGGGGCGGAGCTGCTGTTTTTAAACGCAAGGGCATGTGGCGCCCGTATCTTTCTGCAACATTTGGCGGCAGCCTTCTTTCTGATACTCGGTTTGATGATAAAAATTTTGGAATGAGTTTCCAATTTCGTTCAAAAGCCGGAGCGGGCATTCAATTTGGGGAAAATTTCAGGCATAGTGTTCAATTTGATTTTGCCCATTTTTCCAATGCGGGCATAAGCGACCATAATTCCGGAATCAATACCTATTGTGTTTCTTACGGGTTTCGGTTTTAACCTGCTGTCTTTTTTATGACAACTGCATGCTGCCAGTTTTGTTATCTGAAATTATCTTCATATGATAACTAACCATATAATATCGTTTGATAATATTATTATTGCTGAATGGAGGAAATTTAGGTACAGTATACATCATTTCAGTAATGAGGCTAAGAATGTCTGATTTAAGCGACTATATGAACAATCCTGTGAATGAGCCGAAAAAACGCTCATACAAACGGAAAAACAATACCGGAGCGGATTTGTCCAAAACAGAAGAAGATTTGTTTAAACGTGTTCCGCCCCACAATGCTGACGCGGAATCAGCGGTTCTGAGCGGCGCTTTTTTGCGTCCCGAGTTATTGAACGATATTATGGACACAGTTAGTGCGGAAGATTTTTATTTTCCGGCAAATAAGTATATTTTTCAAGCAATCACAAGTCTTTATTCAAAAAATATCAATCCTGACGTGGTGACGGTTTTGGATTGGCTGCAAAATAACAAATTGCTAGAGGAATCAGGCGGGGCGGAACGGCTCGCCATGCTTGCGGAGTCTGTTGTCAGCGGAGCGAACGCGCCCTATTATGCGAAAATTGTGCGTGAAAAATCCTTGCTCCGTTCCCTTATTCAGTCTTCAGCCCATATCATCAGTTCTTGTTACGACGGCACCAATGATGTTTCCATGCTGCTTGACGAGGCTGAAAAGACGATTTTCAGCATTTCAGAAAAAAATGACACTAAAACGTATTTGGGAAGCGAGGAAATAGTCAATAAAGTTTTTGAAACCATCACAACACGTTTCAAGAATAAGGGGCGGACAACCGGGCTTGCCACTGATTATATCGAACTTGATAAAATGACAGGCGGTTTTCAGCCTTCTGACCTGATTATTTTGGCAGCCCGTCCTTCCATGGGAAAAACGGCATTCGCCCTCAATTTAGCGGCAAGGGCAGCCATAAAAAATAATGCCACGGTGGCGATTTTTTCCTTGGAAATGAGCAAGGAATCGCTTATGGAGCGTTTGCTTTGTTCATGGGGGCATGTGGAACTCGGCAAGGTCCGTAAGGGAACAATGGAGCCGGAAGATTGGAATAAAATCACTGATGCGGCTTCTGTGCTTACGGCAAGCAAGATTTTTATCGACGATTCTTCCATGCTGACCCCTTTGGAACTTCGGGCGCGCTGCCGGCGTATTCATGCCCAGCACGGTTTGGACTTTGTCGTTATTGACTATCTGCAGCTTATGCATTCCGCCAGAAACGACTCCCGCGAACTGGAAATTTCCGATATTTCAAGAAATTTGAAAGCATTGGCAAAAGAACTCAATATTCCAGTGCTTGCCCTTTCGCAGCTCAACCGTAAAACAGAAGAGCGTTCCGACAAACGCCCCATGCTTTCCGATTTGCGTGAATCCGGAGCTATTGAGCAAGACGCCGATTTGATTATGTTCATACACCGCGATGATTACTATGCTTCCAAAAAGGGCGAAACCGACCGAAACGGCAAAGCGGAAATCATTATCGGCAAGCACCGTAACGGTCCGACCGGTTCCATAGAGCTTTTGTTCATTCCGCAGTACACGGCATTCGGCGACTTGGAATACCGTTCTTATAACATTGAGGAAGCAGAAGGAAGAGGGACGGAAACAACGGCAACGTAGTTAAAAAATTTTTATTTTGCTTCTTTACAAAATAAAATTCGTTCTTAATATTTTTTTATCAAAATAAGGAGATTCTTATGTGGGAATATACGGATATAGTGCGCGATCATTTTCTCAATCCGAGAAATGCCGGTGAAATGCCCGATGCGAATGCCATCGGCGAAGTCGGCAGTCTTGCCTGCGGTGATGCTTTGAAATTGTTTTTGAAAATCAATGACAAGGGCGTTATCGAAGATGCAAGCTTCCAAACTTTCGGCTGCGCAAGCGCCATTGCTTCAAGTTCCGCCTTAACGGAGATCATCAAAGGTAAAACCGTTGAAGAAGCAAGCAAAATCACCAATAAAGACATTGCGAATTATTTAGGCGGTCTGCCAAAAGAAAAAATGCACTGTTCCGTGATGGGTGAAGAAGCTCTTGAGGCGGCAATTCGCAATTATAAGGGCTTGCCTCCGTTGAAACATGAGGAAGAAGGAAAATTGGTTTGCAAATGTTTCGGCATTACGGATAATCAAATTATCAAAGCTATCCGTGAAAATAATTTGCAAACGGTTGAAGAAGTGACGAATTTTACAAAAGCAGGCGGTGCGTGCGGAACGTGTCTGGACGCCATAGCCCAAATTTTGGAAGTAGAAAAGAATGCCGGGCTTGCTTTGCACGAACTTAAACCTGTGACGAAAAAGCCTTTGAGCAATATTCAAAAAATGCAAAAAATCATTCAGGTGATTGAAGAGGATATACGTCCGAGATTGACACAGGACGGCGGAGACATTGAACTTGTCGATGTCGTGGACAATAAGGTTTTTGTTTCTTTGCGCGGTGCTTGTTCTTCCTGCCGCGCAAGCGCCGTTACGTTGAAAGATGTCGTGGAATCAACATTGAAAGAACATGTTGACGGAAATATTACCGTTGTGCAAGCATAACACCGAGGCTTAATATGTCCAATATCATTTATTTTGACAATAATGCAACGACGCAGGTCGCCCCTGAAGTTTTAGAAGCGATGCTTCCTTTTTTCAAAGATATGTATGGCAATGCGTCCAGCATGCATAGCTTCGGCGGACAGGTTGGCAAACATATCGCTGTTGCGAGAGAACAAATTGCGGAATTGCTGGGTGCGATGCCCGATGAAATTTTATTCACTTCCTGCGGCACGGAAAGTGACAATACCGCTGTTATTTCCGCCATTGAAACACAGCCTGAGAAAAAGCATTTCATCACCACCCGCGTGGAGCATGCCGCCATGCTTGCCATGGGCGATTATCTTGAAAAGAAAGGCTATGATGTAACCTATCTTTCTGTCGACAGCAAAGGACAGCTTGATTTGGCTGAACTTGAAGCCGCAATCCGTCCCGATACCGCTTTGGTTTCCATTATGTTCGCCAACAATGAAACCGGCACGGTTTTTCCCATTGCCGAAATTGCCGAAATAGTTAAATCAAGAGGCGTGCTTTTGCATGTGGACGCTGTGCAGGCAGTTGGCAAGGAAATTATTGATTTGAAAAAATTGCCTATCGATTTCTTGGCGTTATCCGGGCATAAACTTCATGCGCCAAAGGGAATAGGGGTTTTGTATATTCGCCGCGGAACACGCTTCCGCCCATTTTTGCGTGGCGGGCACCAAGAACGGGGGCGCCGCGCTGGTACGGAAAATTCTCCTTACATTATCGGCTTGGGAAAAGCCTGCGAGCTTGCAGGAAAAAATATAGCGCAGGAAAGAACAGAAGTTGCAAGGCTTCGTGATATGCTTGAGCAAGGCATTGTTTCTCAAATTCCCAATTCCATTGTCAATGGCGACAGGGAGCACCGTTTGCCCAATACGACAAGCATCGCGTTTGAAGCTGTCGAAGGTGAAGCAATTTTGCTTATGCTCGACCAATTCGGTATTTGCGCAAGTTCCGGATCCGCCTGCACTTCCGGCAGTTTGGAGCCAAGCCACGTGCTTCGTGCCATGGGGGTTCCGTTTACCTATGCCCACGGTTCCGTCCGTTTCAGCCTTTCCCGCTATTCAACGGAGGAAGAAGTGAAAAAAGTGATTGAAGTGACACCTAAAATCATTGAAAATTTAAGAGCCATTTCACCTTTCAGGGGTAAGAGCTTCTAGAATTTTTAAAAATAATTTTTTGAAAAGCCTTTACAAATCGTGAAGGCTTTTCTATTATTTATCATATGAAAACAGAACTGTTATTTGATACCATCATAGAAAATTTCATAAAGCTGAAAAAACAAAGCACACTTCTTGACGATATCGCCAAAACATGGATTGCTTCCTTAGAGCAGGGCAATACGGTCATTTTTTGCGGCAACGGCGGGTCTGCCGCCGATTCGCAGCATTTATCCGCCGAGCTTGTGGGCAGGTACAAGAAAAACCGTTCCGCGTTAGCCGCTTTAAGTCTTACTGTGGATACTTCGGCAATAACGGCTATCGCCAATGATTTTGGGTATGAGCATGTTTTTGCGCGCCAGCTTGAGGGCGTGGGAAAAAAAGGGGATTGTCTTGTGGGGATTTCCACATCCGGCAATTCGCAAAATATCATCAACGCTTTTTTAAAAGCCAAGGAAATGGGGATAAAGACAGTCGCTTTTACCGGGGAGCATGGCGGAAAAATGAAAGAATTGGCTGATATTTGTTTGAATGTTCCCTCGACCGTCACCAATTCTGTTCAAGAAATGCACATTGCTTGCGGGCATATTCTTTGCGAAATTGTGGAAAACCATTTTTTTGCCGATTGATTGTTATGGATGATCTTATTGTTGTAAGCGTTGTGCGCGATTATCCTTTGTATTCTGACTTGGTGGCAAATAATACATTTTTTGCTTCCGCAAAATTTGCAGATTTTGACAATAGGGTTGACAACCAATATATTTCAGTACGTTATAATTCTTTTCTTGATGATTATGATTATTCCCAAGAGGCATGGTTTGTTTTTTGTCATGAAGATTGGGAACTTTTGTCCCCTATTGCGGATAAACTGGAGTGCGCGGACAAAGACAGCCTTTATGGTCCGATAGGCACGGTTTTTGTGCCCGCTCGAAATAGGTATCTGTTAAGAAGTTTGGGATATGTGAAAAATTCTGACAAAAACGGAAAAAATATCCGTTTTTACGGGTGTTCATGTCCTTTGTTCACGCAAGTCGATACGTTTGATTGCCAGTGCTTGGCAGTTCATTCCAGTTTGGTGCGAAAATATCATTTGCGTTTTGACGAGCGGCTGCAGTTTGATTTATATGTTGAAGACTTTTGCATAAACGCTTTTGAAACATATGGGATAAAATCAAAAATACTGGGTATTAAATGCCAGCATTATTCGTATGGGAGCATGCGGCAGCGCTTTTATGACAATTTCGATTACCTGGCTGAAAAATACCGAAATGCGCGCTATTCCTATTCTAATTGCCTGATTACGAAAGAACTGGGCAAAAAGCTGGATATGCCCATAAAACGCGAGCCTTCCGGTTTGTGGCGTTCTTTGAAAAGGCGCTGGCATAATTTTTTTATGAGCTGATTTTTATCCGCCTGCCGAAAGAAAATTCAGGAAGAATTTTTCGTGTATTTCTTTTGTGTCCTTGTCATCACCTTGCATGACAACTTTTGTTCGGGGAATTTTTAACATTTCGTTTGCAGGCAGTTTCTCAAGGGTGATTTGGCAATTTTTAAAAAAATACGCAGTCCCGTGAACAGAATTTTTCGAGGTCATGTTGTCTTCTCTTTGAAAAAATTCTTCGATTCTGTAAACGGGAACTGCCCATATTTCATCATATATCATGCTTATAAGAGTGTTTTTGCGTCTTTGAAATAATCGTTTTCAAAGTCTTCGATAGTGCCGCTGTCCACTGCTTTCGCAATTTCGGGATTGATAGGAATTTGGAAAATATGTTTTATGCCGTGTTTTTTGGCAATTTCCTCAATATGGCTGTCACCGAAAATCTTATGGCGTTTTCCGCAGCCGCCGCATTCGAAATAGCTCATGTTTTCCACAAGCGCCAAAATCGGTATATTCATCATATCCGCCATATTCACGGCTTTTTCAACAATCATGCTCACAAGCTCCTGCGGGGAAGTGACAACGATAATTCCGGAAATAGGCAAAGACTGGAAAACCGTAAGAGGCACGTCGCCCGTTCCCGGAGGCATGTCCACAAACATATAGTCCACGTCCCCCCAAGCGGTATCGGACCAAAACTGCTTTACCGTGTTCGCAATGATGACGCCGCGCCAAATAATGGGATCCGTTGCGCGTTCAAGCAAAAGGTTCACGCTCATCATGGAAATGCCTTTTTTGCTTACGGCGGGAAGCATGCCCATATCGTTTCCGGAAATTCTTTCCGTAACGCCGAAAGCCGTAGGAATGGAAGGACCGGTTATATCGGCGTCCAAAATGGCTGTTTTAAAGCCGTCTTTATTCATCTGTGTTGCCAAAAGCGTTGTGACAAGACTTTTTCCGACACCGCCCTTGCCGCTGACAACGGCGATGATTTTCTTCACATTTGACTGTGGATGTGCGGGAGCAAGCAGGCTTTCCTTATCTCTTTCGCCGCAGTTTTGCCCGCAGCTTGAGCAGTTATGATCACAGGAACTCATAGAAACCTCATTTGTTTTTTATAAATATTTTAGGTTTATTTTTGATTATGTCAATAAGAAAATTTGAATTTTTACTCGATTTTTCTTGTAATTTTATATGATATCGTTAAAATCACCCTATTGCCATTATTGAGGATTTTGTTATGCCTGACTGCAAACAATATATCGGTCTTACGTGTTCCGACTCTTCAAATGAAGAAAAAATCATAAAAAAAATCTCTTGGGTGAGCATAATCGGCAATGTTTTTTTGACGATTTTCAAACTTTTCGCCGGGGTTTCAGGACATTCCGGCGCATTGATTTCCGACGCCGTCCATTCCTTATCAGATATTATCACAACCATTATCGCTTGGGTCGGGGTAAAGGTTTCAAGGCAGGAAGCCGACCGGAAGCACCAATACGGGCATGAACGGCATGAATGCGTCGCATCGCTGGTTCTCGGCATTATCCTTATGCTGACAGGCTTGGGTATCGGAAAAGCGGGCATTGAAAATATCATATCGGGTTCTTATCATACCGCGCAAATTCCGACTTGTATCGCATTGATTGCGGCTCTTGTTTCCATTCTCGGAAAAGAGACCATGTATTGGTATACGAGATATTATGCGAAAATCATCAATTCTCCCGCATTCATGGCCGATGCGTGGCATCACAGGGCTGACGCGATTTCTTCCATCGGCTCGCTCATAGGTGTTGGCGGAGCAATGCTCGGGTATCCTGTCATGGACACTTTGGCATCCTTATTCATTTGCTTTTTCATTCTGAAAGTGTCTTATGACATCATGCGCGATACGTTTTCAAAGCTTCTCGATACTTCCAGCGGTGCGGAATATGAGCGCAGATTGTCCGCTTTCATTTCCGCGCAGCCTGATGTTGTTAGAATCGATTTGCTTCAAACAAGAATGTTCGGCAATAAAATTTATGTCGATTTGGAAATTTCTTTAAACGGTTCCTTGTCCTTGAAAGAAGCCCATGAAATTGCGGAAAACGTGCATGCCGCCGTGGAACTGACATTCCCGGAGGTAAAACATATCATGATACACGTAAATCCCGCTTAGGGATAAAGCGTGTGAAATTCCGCATTGGATTTGACAAATCAGTATCATGAGAATATAATTTGACGAATAAGGAGGCGGTTTTGAAAAAAATTTTAGAAACGATATTTTCTGTGAAAAACAGAACAGTTATCAATGAAAAAGAAAAAATCCTCACAATTTTCGGTATTAAGGTAATTTTATCTTCTGTTCCAATATATATATATATATCCGGTTCAGAAAATTCGGAAGAGGTGAAACCTTCTTTCCCGCATAAAGAACCTTCCGGATTAATTCCGAATTTTTCTTCAGCGCAGGAAGTTTTGGAAAAATATAAGGACAGCGCCGTAAAGCTTCATGTAGGCTGCGGTATGGTCTATAAACCCGGATGGATCAATATTGATAATAACTCTGACAACAATATAGAAAAATTAGATTTGAATTTGGATCTTGCAAATCCTCTTCCTTTTCCTGATAACAGCGTTGATTTTATTTTTAATGAACATTTTTTGGAACATTTGACCGTTGATGAGGGAAAGAGGGCTGTTTCCGAATTTATGAGGGTTTTAAAGCCCCATGGCGTTCTTCGTATAGCCATGCCCGATTTAAAAAATACTGTTGCCAATTATTTAAAGCCGAAAGAACAATGGATTGCTGATACAAAAGAATTGTTTGAAAAATTTCATTTGACCTACATAAAGACGCAGGCGGAAAATTTGAACATCGCTTTTCGTTCATGGGGGCATAAATGGTTGTATGATGAAGAAGAATTGGCAAGACGCATTGAGGAATTGGGATTTAAAAAGTACGTTTTTTGCGAGCTGCATAAAAGCATGCACGCTCCGCTGAATAATCTTGAAACACGTAAAGAATCAACATTGATTGTTGAAATCACCAAAGGAGAATAATATGAATTATTGTGATCAGCTGCATTTTCACATGAATTTTTTGCCGACTTGCATATCGCCTTGCTGCGATGTCCATAGGGCGGGAGCGCCTGAATTTCCATTTACCGGCGGATATGTGGATTTTGAAAAATATACCAAGCATATTGAAGAAGTAAGGGAAAAAATTCAAAATCCGCCCAATGCTTTTTGCACTGACTGTTCTGATATATATATATATAGCGGGCAAGAGTTCCCGCCAATGGATATAAGAATTGTCAGCATCAATCCTCACAAATATTATTGTGATTGCCGCTGCGTTTACTGCCATTTATGGAATTATCCCGAAAAAATCAAACCGTACAGCATGTATGAGCCATTAACTTCCTTATATGAACAAAAAGCCATCAATCCGGAAACAACAAGTCTTCATTGGGGCGGAGGGGAAAGTACGCTGTTAAAAGACTTTGAGGAAACAAGCCGTTGGTCTTTGGATAACGGTTTTGTTCAATATGTCCATACAAACGGTTTTCATTTATCGCAGTCAATCATTGATTTTTTACAGGAAAATAAGGGAAGTGTTAACATAAGTCTGGACTGCGGCGACAGGGAAACATATAAAAGGGTGAAGGGCGTTGATAAATGGGATGCCGTTACCAAGCATATCGCCGATTATGTCAATAATGCGAAAGATACGAATAAAGTCAACATAAAATATATAATTTTTAAAGAAAACAACAGTCTGAAACAAATTGAAAAGTTTTTTGAATTTTGCAAAAAGTCCAATGTTTCATTGGTTGAATTTTCTTTTGATTTTCGTGATATCAGGGACAAGAGCGTGACAGATCAATCTGTAAAAGCCGCCGCTTTGTTCCGTCATTTGGCAAAAGTGAATGGAATGGCTGTCGAGCCGTTTTTCATGCCCATGGAATTGCAGGAAAAAGTCAATGCCCAATTAGAGAAAATGGAAACGTCACCTTGGATGAACGTTAAACGGTTTTTTAGAAAAATTATCTGATTTTTTAAATATCAGCCGCATGTTAAAAGCATTATGTTATTTTTTCACTGCTAAAAAATAACATAATGCTTTTTTATTTATATTCTTTTATTCAAAGTTTTTTCTGGCTTTTTGAAAGTAATTGTCAAACCGGTTTTCCGCATCGTCATAAAATTCATTGTTGATGATCAATGTGTCAGGCGGGGAACTTTTGGTGCAGTAACTTCCCATCGCCAAAACACAGCTTTCTCCGATAGTGACACTGTTGGCTACACAAGAAGAAGCGCCTAAAAAACATCCTTTTTTTATGATTACGCCGCCTGCCAAAGAAACTTGTGCTGCAATAAAGCAATTGTCTTCGATAACGCTGTGATGCCCCAAATATGTGTTCGGAAGCACATAAACATTATCGCCAATTCTTACCTTAGAATGGGCGACAACATTTTCAAATAAAATGCAGTGTTCGCCGACACTGCAATCCGGTAATATGCTTGCTGACTTGTCAATATACGATATGGGCTGATATCCTTTTGCTTTAAATTCATGATAAATTCTTGTTCTAAGCTTATTTAACATGTTTCCTCCAATTCCGATGATGAATTTATAGGAATGGGGAGGGTATGTTTCTTCTATCTTTTCAAAGTCAATTACCGGCAGTCCTAAAAATTGTTCGCAATTTTTATATTTTTTCTCAAGAACAAACGCAGAAACAGCATGTCCTGTTTGGCATAACTTCGTATAGAGAATTTGTGCAAGCCCGCCGGTGCCAAATATAATAACCTGATAATTCATGTTGACAGTATATATATATATATATTGTTGGTCAATAATTTTTTATTGAGGATACCAGCGATAATGTCAAATAAAAATGAAATCGGCGGATATTTTGAACTGGAATGCGGATTTCATAAAAATTATCATAATTCTTCATTGTTATTCAATTCTTCAAGAAACGCCCTTTCTTTTTATCTTCAGCAAAAAAAAATCAAAAAATTGCATGTGCCCATGTTCACATGCGAAACCATTTGGAAGAGCGTGGAAAGGGCGAATTGTACAATAATTCCTTATGATGTGGATACCGATTTCACTCCTCTTATTGAATTTCAGGAAAATCAATTTTATCTCATCAATAATTATTTTGGAATTACAGGCAAAAAAAATACGATGTTATGTAAAAATAAAAAAGGGAATATTATTTTTGACAATTCGCAGGCGTTTTATTCAAAACAATATGGAACCGCCGGTATTTACAGTCCGAGAAAATTTTTCGGACTGCCTGACGGGGGCATTTTATGCACGGATTTGAATTTGGAAGAAGAATATGAAAAATTGCCCCGTTCTCATTCTTATGAAATATGCAGTCATTTATTAATCCGGCATGACCGGGAAGCCCAAGAAGGATATGACGAATTTGTTAAAAACAGACAGATAATTGCCGGTTGCGGAATAGAAAAAATGTCATTTTTAACACAAAACCTGATGAAGAGTATTCATTATGAAAAAATTGCCCGAATACGCAAAAGAAATTTCAATTATTTGCATAATAGACTAAAAAATAAAAATTTACTGAAATTTGAACCGGATACGGATGACGTTCCCATGGTGTATCCTTTTAAAGTTGATGAAAAAAAAGAACTGCAAGCATATTTGCTGAAACATAAAATCTATACGGCGAGTTATTGGCCGAAATCGAATGAATATCCTATGCACATGGCGGGTGAAAATTGCAGAGAAAACCGTGAAACCATTATTCCCTTGACAATAGACCAACGCTATACTAAAAGAGATATGGACAGAATTGTTTTTGTTTTGGAAAAATTTTTTGGGAATAATGGGTAGGGTATGACAAAATTGAGTGCGATAGAGATTTATACGAAGCATGCGGAACAATATGATACAAAAGATTTTCTGAAACATGTTTGGCGAACCGTTGACGGCGAGGATATTCCCGCGGAACAATTGAATTTCATTACCAATTCAATCCGTAATGCTTTAAAATTGTCAAAAGACGATGTCGTGTTGGATTTGTTTTGCGGCAATGGGCATTTGTCGCATTTTTTCATTGATGAAATAAAGGGATTACACGGGGTTGACGGTTCAGATTATTTAATTAAAATTGCCAATGAAAATTTCCGTATTGAAAATAAATCTTCCTATGCTTGTTCCGATTTGTCGCTTTTGAATTTGGACGGCATTTTGCAAAATTCCCTTTTTTCACAAAAAGATTTCACTAAGATATTGATTTTTGGAAGCATTCAATATTTGTCAAAGTCTTTGCTGGCTGATTTTCTTACTTTTTTGTATAAGAAATTTACTAATGCTATATATATATATATATAGCTCCTGTCCCCAACAAAAGATATGCCGCTGATTTTTTTAAGAAAAGAAATGTTGATGTAACTACCGTAAATCTTGATGACAATAATACCCCTATCGGTTCTTGGCATGACCCAAAAGAATTTATGGATATTGCAAACGGAGCCGGGTGGAAAGCCCAGGAAATTCCTTTTGAAAATCGGCATTATCAATCTTTTTACCGTTTCAATGTCTTATTATCAAGGTAGATGTGGAAAGCCGAACAGCAAATGCGGTCTTTTTGAAATAATGAAAAAAGAAAAGTTACAAGCGTTATTGTAACATAAAATTCATGCGTTGAGTTATTTTTAGAAATCGAATGAATACCCTGTGCTCAGGCAAGTGAGAATTGCAGAAAAAACCGTGAAACCATTATTCCCTTGACAATGGACCAACGCTATACTAAAAAAGACATGGACAGGATTGTTTTTGTTTTGGAAAAATTTTTTGAGAATAATGGGTAGGTTATGACAAAATTGAGTGCGATAGAGATTTACACGAAGCATGCGGAACAATATGATTCAAAAGATTTTTTGAAACAAGTTTGGCGAACTGAGAATGGCGAGGATATTCCTGCGGAACAATTGAATTTCATTACCAATTCAATCCGTAATGCTTTAAAGTTATCAAAAGACGATGTCGTGTTGGATTTGTTTTGCGGCAACGGACATTTATCGTCTCTTTTTCTTGATAGCATAAAAGGGCTGCACGGAGTTGACGGTTCGGATTATTTAATTCAGGTTGCCAATAACAATTTCCGTATTGAAAACAAATCTTCCTATGCCTGTTCCGATTTGTCACATTTTGATTTGGACGGTATTTTGCAAAATTCCTATTTTTCACAAGAAGATTTCACTAAGATATTGATTTTTGGAAGTATCCAATTTATATCCAAACCATTATTAGGTGATTTCTTTACTTTTTTGTATGAAAAATTCATCAATGTGAAAAATGTGTATATGTCGCCTATTCCGAATAAAAATCATGCCGCTGATTTTTTTAAAAAAAGGAATATTGATGTGAATACAGTCAATCTTGATGATGTTAATTCTCAATTTGGTTGTTGGCATGATCCGGAAGAGTTTGTTGATATTGCAAACAATGCCGGTTGGAAAGTTTGTGAAATTCCTTTTGAAAATTGCCATTATCAATCTTTTTACCGCTTTAATATTTTATTATCAAGGTAAATATGAAGACGTTAGCGATAATGCAGCCATATTTTTTCCCTTATCTTGGGTATTTTTCTTTAATTAAAGCTTGTCATGAATTTATATTGCTTGAGGATGTTCAATTTATAAAACATGGGTGGATTGAACGAAATAGGATTTTAAAACCAGACGGTCTTGATTGGCAATATGTAATGGTTCCTTTAAAAAAATACCATCAAAAAACCTTAATTAAAGATATTTTAATCAATAATAGTATTGATTGGAGAGGAAAAATTTTTTCCCAATTGGAACATTACAGGAAAAAAACAAAGAATTATTTTGTTATTATTGATTTAATCCGGGAATGTTTGAATATTGAAACAGAAAGCATTACGCTGTTGAATAAACATATTTTAGAAACAATCTGCTCTTATCTTGGTATTGTTACGCCAATAACTATCTTTAGTGAAGAGAATTTATTTGATGTTTCATGGAAAGGAGATGAGTGGGCATTAAATATCTGTAAATCCCGAAATGTTGACCATTATGTCAATCCTATTGGCGGAATTGATTTCTTTGATATTGATAAATATGAAAAGAATGGTATTAAAATTGATTTTATTGTTAATAATCTTATTGAATATTCTCAAGGCAAAACGGCATATGTTCCCGGACTTTCGATTATAGATGTTTTAATGTTTAATTCCATTGAAAAAGTAAATTTTTTAATTGATAGTTATATTATACACTAATTATGGATAATCTTATGAAAAATTCAATTTCAGATTTTGCGTTATATGGTGGGGAAAAAGTTTTTTCAACGTTTAGAACCACAACCAATATGGTTCCGCCTGACAGGGAAGTTTTTTTTAACTATGCGAAAAAAGCTTTTGAGAACAGACAATTCACCAATAACGGAGAAAATGTTAAAGAATTGGAAAGGCAGTTGGCTGTTTTTCATGAAGTGAAGCATTGCATTGCTGTTTCAAATGGATTCAGGGCTTTCATGTTAGCGGTAAAGGCTTTGGCACTGCCTCATAAGACGGAGGTCGTTATTCCTTCTTTAGCCTATCGTTCCAGTGGGTATATGATAGAATGGACAGGTTTTATTCCACATTTTTGCGATGTTGAAGCGCAAACACGGACGGTGTCCGCGCAAACCGTTGAAAAGTGCATCAATAAGAACACCGCGGCTCTTGCCATTCCTCATCCCATGGTGACGCTTTGCGATATTGACGAAATTGTCGCTTTGGCGAAGAAACATGGTTTGCCCCTTATTTTTGATTCAGTCGAAGCCGTTGGGGCAAGTTATAAAGGGAAGATGATTGGCGGGTTCGGCGACGCGGAAACGTTTTCAATGCATGCCAGTAAACTTATAAATTCGGCAGAAGGCGGCTATATTACGACAAATAATGATGAACTTGCCGATTTGCTGCGAAAAATGCGGGCATTTGGTTTTGTAGCTAAAGATACGGTGGATTGTTTGGGGCTTAATACTAAACTTAATGAGCTGCATTCCGCCATGGGGCTTGCCGGTTTATCTTGGATTGAACGGCAAATCAGTGAAAATAAAGCTATGCATTTGGCGTATCAGGAGCATTTTAAAGACATTGCCGGCTTGGAAATCGTTCCCTATGCAGAAAACGAAAAAAGAAATTGGAAAACGTGCCTTGTAAAAATTAATTCCGAATGGCCTTTCACGAGAGATTTGACTCTTGAAATTCTTAACGCGGAAAATATCAACGCCCGTGAATATTATAATCCGCCTTTGCATTTTATTTATTCTAGGGATAGAAGTGTTTATGCTGATTTACCTAACACGGAAAAAGTCTGCCAAGAATATTTTTTATTGCCTTTTGGCTATTCCATGAGTGTTGATGATACAAAAATGATTGCAGATGTTCTTAAAGCCATGCTGCGTTTTAAAAATGAACTTCTTGCGAAAGGCTAGGTGATTTGCATGAAAAAAAGTATTAACGAATTGGCTTTTTTCGGAGGAACCCCTCTTTTTGATATTTTGCTGCCCGTTGGACAGATCAATATTCCTGAGTATGAACGTTTCGAAGCTCTTATGAATGATGTTTTCGATAGAAAATATTATGCCAACCACGGTAAATTAACCCTTGAATTTGAAGATAAATTTTCAGAGCTTTCCGGAATGAAAAACAGCATTGCCGTTACGAACGGAACCGTTGCAATCAGCATTGCGGCGAAGGCGCTGAATTTGCCTGTGAAAAGCAAAGTGATTGTCCCTTCTTTTACCTTTATCGGCACGGTTCAAGCTTTGACTTGGGCTGGCTTGGAACCTGTTTTTGCGGATATTGATCCTGAAACCCATACCATAACCTATGAAACGGTCGCTCCTCTTTTAAAAAATAAAAATATCAGCGCAATCCTAGGTGTGCATCTTTGGGGAAATCCTTGCGATGTCGAACGGTTGGATAAAATTGAACAACAATACGGCATTCCTGTTTTTTATGATGCCGCCCATGCTGTCGGTTCAGCATATAAAAATAAAAGCTTGGCGTCATTCGGGCATTGTGCGACATTTTCATTGCATGCGACAAAAGTTTTGCAGGCTGCCGAGGGCGGAGTTATTTGCACGGATGATGATGAATTGGCTGAACATATCAGAAATATCAGAACATACGGAAGAACTAAAAAAGTAAACGATTCTATGGTGTTCAATGCTCGCTTTTCCGAACTTCAGGCTGCCATGGCTTTGCTCAGCATAGAAAAATTTCCTGAATACGTAAGCAATAACAAGCATAGGTATTTATTATACAAAGAGAGATTGAAAGATGTTCCCGGGGTATCCGTTATTCAATATGACGACAGCATGCAGGGCAACTATCAATATGTCGTTTTTCGGCTCAATGAAGAAAAATTCGGCATTTCTCGGGATTTACTGGTTGAAATTTTGAGCAATGAAAACATTATCGCCCGTAAATATTTCATTCCCGCAGCGCATAAAAGTGTTCCTTATATCAATATGGAATGTTCCAAGGTGAAACTTCCCAATACGGAACTTTTGACACAGGAAGTTTTTCAGCTTCCTTCAGGGCAAATTGTCACGGACGAACATATTGAGCGAATTTGCGAACTTATTTCGTTCATTCAGCAAAATGCAGATGCTATTAAGGAAAATTTAAAGAGGTAGCCACAATGCAGCCAAAAGTAATTATCTGTTGTCCGACATACAACCAAGAAAAATATATTGAGCAGGCATTGCAAGGTCTTATCATGCAAAAGACCAACTTCCCTTTTGTGGTGCATGTGCATGATGACTGTTCCACAGATGATACGAAAAATATTATTTTAAAATATCAAAAATTGTATCCTGAAATTATTATTCCTAAATTTCATGAGTATAATTGTTTTTCAAAAGGTGGCGAATTTTTACAAGAGCAATTGCATTCCGATATAACAAGCGAATATTTCGGTTTTTGTGATGGTGATGATTATTGGACTGATGAACAGAAACTGCAAAAGCAAGTTGATTTTTTGGACAATAATCCTGATTTTTCCATTTGCTTCAATCCGGTGGAAGTGAAATATGAAGATGATGAAAGCAAAAATTCTGTTTATCCCGAACCGGGATTTTATAAAAACAAGACTGAATTCACCCTTGAAGATTTATTGGAACAAAATTTTATCGCTACAAGTTCCGCTTTGTACCGTTGGAGAAAAGATTTCAATGACGTTTTCGCTTTTGGGATTTTTCCGGGAGATTGGTTTAAACATCTTTTGCATGCTGAAAAAGGAAAGGTTAAACTTATTCCGGAAGTTATGGGCATATATAGAAAGTATGCTGGCAGCGTATGGAGCGGAGCAGGAGAAAACGACAGTTTTTATTTAAAAAACGGAATCAAGTTCATTAATTTTTATCAAACTGCCGCTAAAAGATGGAATCATGATTATTCCCCGCAAATCAAATGGGAAATGAAAAGAATATTGCTCGCTTTTTTGTCGTCCGGTCAATATGATCAAGTTTCTCGGCTCGCAGAATTGGACAAAGGGATATTTGATTCCATAATCGATGATTTACGTAATATTGACAATCTTTATAACGGATATTGCGAGTCAAAGGAACGGCAGCATAAAATAATGGACGATATGCTCAAATTGGAAATTAACCACTCAGAAGACATGCGAAAATTAGAAAGAGAAATTGCAAAAAAACGGAAAAAAACAGTTCAGATCCGGTATCTTTTGGCGTTATCTTTCTCTCTTGTCTGTTTTATTTTTTATTTGTATTTTGCTAAATAGTCATATTTCCGCAAACAGGCTTCATACCGTTCAGCATATTTTTCTTTCAATTTTCAAAGCAAACTGATTTCGGAAGATTGTATTTTTTTTCTTTTGCAAGAGCGCTGTTCTGATTTTATTGGGCTTTGTGTCATCAAGTCTGTTGTTTCGCGTGTTGCTTTATTGAAAAGCTCTCAAAAATAAGGGAATTGGCTTGCATAATACCAAAAAATTTTGGCAAAGGGACAGGCGTTTAATCCCTTATTAATTATTCTTCATCATAAGCGCTTGCTGTATTGCTTTTAAATTGCAGATTGTATAATGTTTTATAATGCCCGTTTTTAATATTCATAAGTTCGTTATGGGTACCAAATTCGGCAAGGCTGCCTTCCTGAATAAAAGCGATTTTGTCAACATTTTTGATTGTTGAAAGCCTGTGGGCGATAATAATGACAGTCTTATTCGCCATAAGGTTTTCAATGGCTTTTTGCACAATGGCTTCTGATTTATTATCCAAGGCGGAAGTCGCTTCATCCAAAATAAGAATGGGGGAATTGCGCAAAAATGCGCGGGCTATCGCCACCCGTTGTTTTTGTCCTCCGGAAAGAAGATTGCCCCTTTCGCCAATCGGAGTGTCAAGTCCGTTTTCAAGTTCTGCGATAAATTCATCCAAATATGCCGCTTTTATGGCTTGTCGGATTTCTTCTTCTGTCGCATTTGCTTTGCCCAGTAAAATATTATCGCGGATTGTGCCATTAAAGAGAAAATTATCTTGAAACACAATGGTGATTTGTGAACGCAGCGCTTCAATCTCGATATTTTTTATATTGTTGCCGTCAATGGTGATAGCGCCTGATTGAATATCGTAAAAACGCGGCAAAAGGGAAACAATGGTGCTTTTTCCGCCTCCGGAGTTTCCGACAAGGGCGATGGATTCATTCTTTTTTATCTCAAGGGAGAAATCATGCAGAACGGGTATCCCCTCCCTATAAGAAAAATTGACGTTTTGAAATTTGATTGCATGGTCGAAATTGGTGATTTTAAGAGCTTCAGGGCTGTTTTGTATGTCCGGTTCTATGTCTAAAATGTCATAAATACGTTCAATGGCTAAAAATCCTTGCTGAATGTTGACAATGGTGTTTCCCATCGCTTTCAAAGGGGTGTACATCATTAGAAGAGCGGCTAGAAAGGAAACGAAATCTCCGGCTGTGATTGTTCCCTGCACAATGAGCCAGCTTCCATACGCTATTGTCAGACTGATGCCGATTGATACGGAAAAATGCATGAAAGGTGAAATCCATGCGGTTCTTTTAACCATTTTGACGGAAAGTTTAAAAATTTCATTTAAATTCATTATAAATGAATTTCGCTGCGTATCTTGAAGATTATAGGCTAAAATGGTTCTGTTTCCGGAATAGGTTTCGTTATATTTAGTGTTTATTGTTGATATGACATCGGTATTTTTTGCAATGATTTTTTTGAGCAGTCTTCGCACCGTGGTAAGGGGGGCGACGGTTATCGCCAAAATGATAATGGCGATGATGGAAAGCTGCCATGAGGTGTAAATCAACACGCAAAGAAGGGATAAGGTGGAGCAGACCCTTGTCACTAGGTTTTTTAAATTGCTTAACAAACCGGAACAGGCGAGATCCGCATCGGAGGAAAACCGCATCAATATTCTTCCGGAATTTTGTTCATCATAATATTTGGGGTCAAGTGACAGCAATTTGTTGTATAACGCTTCTTTAACGTTTAAATTTAATTTTCCGCCGGCATAAGCGGTTAAAAAGGCGGACAGATAGAGAAGCACTCCTTGGATAATGGTGAAGCCTACGATTAAAAAAGGCAAATACCAAGGAGCTTGGGCATTGTTGCTTACAATCACCAAATCCGTATAAGGCTTCAAAAATAGTGCGATAGTGGCGTCAAGGGAACCGATGGGCACTCCGATAACAAGGGAAAGCAGTGAAATAAACCAAATCGGTTTTACAAACGGCCACATCTTGAGGTAGTTTTGGACAAAATTATTTTTCTTTATGATTGATAACAGCAAATCGTACTTCCATGATTTTTTTATAGACTATAATTAAATTTATCTTTATAGTCAATCTCCGTAAGCCATATGATATATGGAATGATAAGTATTTTAATCAACAAAATAGATAAAGCTAACTGGTTATCAAGATATGTATTTTCTTTTTTCATGGTGCGACAATAGTGCTGACGTTGATTGAGTATCATTTGTTTTCAAAGCGCTTGTATCCGTATACCGTCGCATGGCTGCGTAAAATTTTATTTTAAATTTTTGCCGGTTGTCGGCTTTGCATAAAAAAGACCTCCGGCTGCGTCTGCCGGTGGTCTTTTTTATGTTGCGGTATATTGTTATTTGGGGGTATTGGGAAATTTCATTTTAAATCCGAAAATTGAAATTTCTTTGGTATTGTTTCGTCTGATAACTTTTACCACTCGTATTCTTAAGATTTTATATCTGAGTTCTGTATTATCTTTATTTTTTTCTTTTATGAAGAAAAAATGTTTTAGTGTTTTTAGCTTTAATTTAATAATCTTTAAATAGTGAGTTTTTTTATAGGGCGAGCGCTGCAAATAATAGAAATATTGTTCCCAGAGCGGATGTTTACAGTCGTTATGCCAAGGTTTTAAATTGCTGTTATAATGAATAATTGCATAATGTGATTTAGCCAACTTCATTTCATAATCCGTATACAAAGAATGTTGACCGTCATAAAAAGCATTGCATTGCAAATTATACGCAGGTGAAACAAATAACATCTTTTTATTGAATGTATAATTGATAACATCTTGATCCTGCCATTTCAAAATGTTTTGCTGTGTCAATTTTACAGTGTTTTTGAATAATAAATCTACAATGTTGTCTGTAATCCATTTTTTATTGTTGATAAGCAGTATGCCGGCATTGATTTCGTATTCGATATTCAATCTGCTGCAGTCGTCGGAAGCTCCTTCATATAATTCTTCAACAGCTGCAATATAATTATCTTTTAAATCAATATTCCAAAATTTATTTAAACTGTCAGTTATAATGATGTCACAGTCAAAATAAAAACACTTTTCAAGTTCCGGTTTTAAAATAGGAATAATATATCTGTAATATGTTTGACGTGAAATATGTTGGCAATCAGGGGTGAGAGGGCATATTTCAAAGAGTTTGTCATCAATTTTAATAAATTCAATTTGAAAATCTTTTATTTTTTTACATGCTAAGATTTTATTTTTATTCTTTTCGGAAATATTTCCGTCTAAAATATAGAGATGAAAGTTGTCAAAGGAAGTTGAGTTGATAAGAAGAGAGGTGATGGCTATGGCTAAATGCTGTGCATAGTTATCGTCAGAAGCAAAAAAAATATGAATATCGGACTTTTTACCGACTAATTTATCCATAAGTTTGTCAATGCCTGAACTTGGAATATCCGGGAATTTTTTTAAAGTGTTGAGAGTTTCTTCAAGAATTTTTTTCTTATTGCAGTCAAAGGGATAATATATGAGCTTTTTATTCAATTCCGCAATCTTAGTTTTTGAAAACATGCGTGAAAGTAACTGGTTGCGTATTGAATTTGCAAAATCAGTCTGAATTTTTGAGGTATCTTTTTTTTGCGAAACGTTTTGAAGGTGACTGCGGTATTTGAGCAGTACTTCGGGAATATTCGCCAATTTTCCGCCCAAGAAAATAATATTTTTCCATAAATCATATTCTTCAGCATACAGAACTTCAGGGTCATATGCTAAATTATGTTCTTTTAAAAAAGAATTTCGTATCATTACGGAGGGGTGGCATATCGGATTATAAAAATTCATTGCGACGGCAAGTTCATCCCAATCTGTAAGCGTACACCAGCTTTTCATAGGATTATTGCCGAAAATCTCAATAAATGTGCCAACAACCGTTATATCGGGGTTTTTTTCTAAAAAATCGACTTGCTTTTCAAAGCGGGTTGGCAGCGAAATATCATCATCATCCATACGGGCAAGATATTTGCCTTTTGCAAGCTTAAATCCGGTTGTAAGATTTTTATTGTACCCTAAGTTCTGCGGATTGCTGATAACAACGATTCTGGAATCTTTTTCTTGATATTCTTGCAGTAATTTCGCCGTATTGTCTGTGGATGCGTCATCAATGATAATGAATTCAAAATCGGTATACGTTTGATTAAGAATGGATTCCATCGCAGCAGGCAAATAATTTTCACGGTTATATGTTGACATTATAACTGAAATCATAGGAGATTTTTCAATTTTACATGTTTTATTTTCTGTATGTGCCATCGTTGTTACAAATTCCTTAAAGATTGAAGATACATTTTTTAATCAATATATTCTTTAAGTATTGCTTTACCGATCGGGCAGAATAATCCGGTGCTTCAATATATATATATATATTACTTAAGAACATCATTAACATTTCCTATTTATTTTCCGATTCAAGTTGTTTATCCGCAATATCTATTAAAAACTTTAAATTTTTAATACTTTTTCTAATTCCGCGGATAGAATTTAATGTTATTATATTTATTATCTGTTTAAATACAAGTTTTTTTTCGAGCCTATTTCTTTTTTTGATTAACTCTTTTCTGGATAACGTTAATTTTTTGTACTTTATAAATGCATTCATATCATTTTTAAGTATATTGATATTGTTATCATCAATTTTAAAATTTAAATCTTTTTCTCTAATGAATTTTTGTTCTTTTTCTAAAAAATCAATAAGCATTCTATAATCGGTCATTAATAATGTTATACCAAAATTATGATTGTAAAAGGATGCATAATAATCTTTATATTGTTCAATTACGTTATTTTTTACTAATTGTTCATATACTGCATGTGTCATATTAATTCTCATCATGGAATTAATTGCGGTATTAAATTGTGATACAGAGCTGTTTAAATCTCTTATGAGATAATTATAGAGTTCTTTATTGTGATAATAAATTGTTTTGCAATGCAGTGTATATAAAAATACAAAAGCGTCATCGTCATGAATAAGTTTATCGGGAAAGCGAATATTAAATTGGTCAACAATAGATTTTTTAAAAATTTTAGACCATAAAAGAACATTTATTTCATGTATGTCTTCAAAAGTATACAGATATTTCTTGCCTGATGATGGTAATTGATAGTATGCGAGATTATCTTGCCTTGAATTACTGCTTTCTTTTATGAGGTTTGCTGCACACATTGCAATATCAACATGTTCATTTTCCATTATTGCAAACATTTCTTCGCAATATGTCGGAGCATACCAGTCGTCTGAATCGCAAAACATAAGATATTTTCCTGTGCTGTTTTGCAATCCGATATTGCGGGCTGTCGCAGGTCCTTGGTTTGGAACAGAAAAAATCCTTATTCTTTTATCATTATGAGCAAATTTTTCTAATATGGATAATGAACTGTCGGATGAGCCGTCATTAATACACAGTATTTCAATATCGGAAAATGTTTGGTTTATTAATGCGTTCAGACACTTGTTAAGATATTTTTCCGCATTATAAACAGGCAGAATAATGGAAATTGCTTTCATTGTCGTATTATATTTTTGGGTATCATTCATAACGGGTTTGTTTTATTTCGTTAACGGTATCTGAAATCCTTTTATTGTTTTTTTATTCTTTACCCCATTTTCTCATAGTTAGAAGGTAACGAATTGCCCTTACCACTGAAATGGTCGGAGTTTTGCGATTATTTGAACCCATGTTCTTTTCCTCTACATTTTTTTCAAATTTATATGTTTTATTTTCTGTATGTGTCATTGTTGGGACAAATTCCTTAAAAATTAAAAACGCATTTTTTAAATCAACATATTCTTCAAATGTTGCTTTATCGATTGGGGCGAAATAATCAAGTGTTCTAATATATATATATATATTACTTAAATCAAATAAATCAGCTGTTGCAATATCTTTTTCAAGAAGAACCAAAAGTGAAGCATTCTGCTGTGATTGAGCGATTGCTTCATAGCAATTTAGTATGATGTCTTTTAACGATTGTTTTAGGTTTTGCGTAAAATAATGGCTGATACCTAAAACGTACAATTTGGATTCCGATGATTGACCTACTCTGATAAATTTTTGTTTTAAATATTCAACTCTTGAAATAACGTCATTTTTTTCTTGTAATAACAATGATTGATCGATATTGCCTTTTTTATCCGTATAAAAACTTGGCGGGTTTTTTCCATGAAAAGCAATTCCTGTTTTAGAACATTTGAACATATTATATTCAGTTAAGTCTTCTATACCTTCTGAAAAAATTAACTGAGGATTTTTTAATACATCATTAAGGCTTGAAATAGGAATGTAACTCCATGATAACAAAGAACTTTCAACAAAGTTAAACTTTTTTTTCAAAATAAAGGAAATTTCACAATTTAAACCTAATGAAATAATATGATCAAACCTTTTTTCCATATTAAAATTTCCTGTTTGTTTCCCAATTCCATGCTGTTGTGATGATTTCTTCAATACTTGCATAGTGTGGCTGCCAGCCGAGAATTTCTTTCGCCTTTGTGTTGTCGGCAAAAAGTTTTGCAGGGTCGCCGGCGCGGCGTTCGGCATATACGGTGGGGCATTTTTTGCCGCTTACTTTTTCAGCGGCAAAAATAATTTCTTTTACGCTTGTGCCTGTACCTGTTCCAAGGTTTATACAGCCGCAATATTCAGGCAGTTTTTCCAAAGCCAGCCTATGCGCAGCCGCCAAATCCTCAATATGGATATAATCCCGTATGCATGTTCCGTCCGGCGTATCGTAATCAGTTCCGAACACATGTATGGAATCCCGTTCGCCCTTGATGGCTTTTAGAACAAGAGGAATCAAATGTGTTTCCGGCGTATGGCTTTCGCCTATTTCGCCATCTGCCGAACAGCCTGCCGCATTGAAATATCTTAATGAAATATGGTTTAGTCCATACGCTTTTTCGTAATCAGCAAAAATCTGCTCAATCATGAGCTTGCTTTTTCCGTATGGATTTATGGGAGATTGCGGGTGTTTTTCATCTATCGGAATATAGTTTGGTTCGCCATATGTTGCACAGGTGCTTGAAAACACAATATTTTTAACATTGTTCGCAAGCATCGCATTTAAAAGATTTATTGTGCCGACAACATTGTTCAGATAGTATTTTTGCGGGTCTTGCACGCTTTCTCCCACATAGGCGAAAGCTGCAAAATGGATGACAGCATGAATTTCATGCCGGTTGAAAATCGCATACAACGAAGCGCTGTTCAATAAATCGGCATGGATGAATGCCGCCCGTTTATCAATAGCTTCCAAATGCCCATATACCAAATTGTCGGCGACAATTACCCGATAACCGTTATCAAGCAGATGTTTAACGGTATGGGAGCCGATATAGCCGGCTCCTCCCATAACTAATACTGTTTTTGTCATATGCCGATTCCTTGGTAATTGAAATCTAATGAAAGGGCTTTTTGTTTATCAAGCATATTGCGGCAGTCAATAATGGTTTTGTTTTTCATAAGAGAAGCAATTTTATTCAAATCAAGTTTCTTAAATTCTTCCCATTCAGTCAGAATTGCCAAAACATCGGCATTTTCAACAGCTTCATATGCGCTTTGGCAATACGTGATTTTGCTGCCGATGAGGGTTTCCGCATTTTTCATTGCTTTTGGATCGTAGGCGAAGACAGAATATTTTCTGTTTACAAGTTCGGAAACAATTTCTATCGCCGGACTTTCGCGGCAATCGTCCGTGCCGTTTTTAAATGCTAAACCGAGAACGGCAATCTTGGGATTATCAATATATTTTACAGCATTGACAATGCGTTCCGCCATTTCTTTTTTGCGGTTGTCGTTTCCTTTTATTGTTGCTGTGATTAAAGACATTTCAACATCATTCTGTCTTGCCATATACGCCATGGCGAGAGTATCTTTAGGAAAGCAGCTTCCCCCGTATCCGGGACCGGGCGTTAAAAATTTGGGTCCGATTCTGCTGTCAAGCCCCATGCCTTGAGCGACTTCATAAATGTTTGCGTCAGCTTTTTCGCAAAAATTCGCCATTTCATTGATATAATGGATTTTCATCGCTAAAAAGGCATTGGAAGCATATTTTATTGTTTCAGAGGAACGTCTGCTTACAAAAAGCATGGGAATTTCATTGTCAAAAGCTTTATAGAGCTCTTTGATTTTTTCTTTCGCTTTATCGGAGTTGGCACCGACAATAATTCTGTCAGGATTGAAAAAATCATGCACGGCATATCCTTCACGCAAAAATTCGGGAAGCGATACCACATCGAATTCCGCTTGGGGATTTTTTTTGGCGATGAGGATTTCAATATCGTCGCCTGTGCCGACTGGCACTGTGGATTTTGTTGCGATGATAGTGTATCTGGTCAGGTGTTCCGCCAGTTCCGTTGCTGCGGCATGGATATATTTCATGTCTGCTTCTTTGGTGATAGGGTGGGGAGGCGTGCCCACGGCGATAATGACAAGTTCGGCATTGCTGATGCCGTCTTTCATTGAAGTTGTAAAATGGAGCCGTTTTTCTTTCGTATTTTTGCGGAAAAGTTCTTCGAGACCGTCTTCATAAAGGGTAATTTTTCCTGCCTGCAGCGCATCGATTTTGCTTTGTTCCCTGTCAATACAGACAACCTGGTGCCCCAATTCGGCTAAACCGACACCGGTCGGCAAGCCGACATATCCTGTTCCGATAATGGCAACGTTCATATTTGTCCTCTTGTGCTATGCTTTAAACAAATGGATTTGGGTTTTGAAATATTCAATGGTCTTGTCTAATCCGGCAGTTAATTTAATGGAAGGCTGCCAATTGAATTTTGCTTTGGCAAGGCTGATGTCCGGTCTTCTTTGGGTCGGATCGTCAGCCGGCAAGTCTTTATAAACGATTTTGGAAGCGCCTTTTATTTTATCGATAACAAGCTCGGCAAGTTCCTTAATGGTAAATTCGTCAGGATTGCCGGTATTGATAGGACCGGTGAAATCTTTGCCGCTGTTCATCACACGGATAATGAGCTCGATTAAGTCATCGACATAACAAAAAGAACGCGTCTGTGTTCCGTCGCCGTAAATCGTAATGTCTTTACCCAATAAAGCCTGGCAAATGAAGTTGGAAACAACCCGTCCGTCATTGGGATCCATATACGGACCATAAGTATTGAAAATACGGATGACTTTTATGTCAACGCCTTCTTGTCTGTGGTAATCAAAAAACAAACTTTCGGCGCAGCGCTTGCCTTCATCATAACAGGCTCGTATTCCTATGGGATTGACATTGCCGCGGTAAGTTTCAACTTGTGGATGGACAAGAGGCTCTCCGTATACTTCCGAGGTTGAGGCCTGCAAAATGACAGCGTTATGTTCTTTGGCAAGTTCAAGCATGTTGATTGCACCGAACACGCAGGTTTTGGTCGTTTTTATGGCATGTTTTCCCTGATATGCGGGAGGGGAGGCGGGGCAGGCCAAGTTATAGATTTGGTCGATTTTCGTATCGATTTTCAAAGGCGTGCAAATATCGTGATTGATGAATGTGAAGGAAGGATTGTCCAAATGAGGGGTGATATTTTCAAGTCTGCCGGTGTAATTGTTATCAACGCAAATAATTTTATGACCTTCGCTCAGAAGCCTTGCGCATAGGTTTGCACCGATAAAGCCGGTGCCGCCGGTAATTAAAATTGTTTTCATTAAAAAAGCCCTCGTGTTATGAGTGATGAAATTTTCCAGTAAAATGGAATACGGAGTGTTTTATTGATAGGCAAAAAAAACAAAAATAACTGCCCTGAAAGGTTGAGCGTATTTTTGTAAAGAAATTTATAGCAATTTTTAAAAATATACATACCATCACGGGGAAAAATTGTTTCTTTTTCCAAAAAAGAAGACACTTCCCGCAAATTTTGATTGATATTGTTAAAATCATCTTTGGATAACAATTGGTTTTGACAGATTTTTAACCATTTATCCTTATATGCTAACTTGTTGCCCAATAATGCGTTGATAGTGTCAAATTGCAGCGCAAAATTTTTAATGATGTTTTTGTGAACATTCCGGTTTGATAAGTTTTCCGCATAAAAATTATAGGTTGTCAGTTCTTCATTAAGAATATGAAATTTCGTGTGGTTGAGCAAAGAAAGCCAAAGAGCGTAATCTTCAATAGGTGCGAGGTCTGTTGCATAAAAAATATTATTGTCGGTCAAAAGGTTTTTTCTGAGCATGATACTTGACTGGCAAAGGATGTTGTTTTTAAAAATCAGTTGGTTTCTTATGGCGTTATGTGTTTCAAGATATTTGAATGAAAATGGAATGGAGGTGGAATTGTTAATGGCAACTTTGCTCGCCAGGACGCCGACTTGGGGATTGTTTTCCAAAAAATCAACCTGTTTTTGCAAACGTTCAGGATGTGCGGAGTCATCAGAATCCAAAAACGCAATATATTTTCCCTTGGCTAATGAAATGCCGAAATTTCTGGCTGCCGGCGCTTGTTTATTTTGTGAAAAACGGTGGTAGACGATTCTTTTATCGTGAAGAAAGCTGTTCGCTATTTCTTGAATATAGGGCAATGAAGCGTCATCAATGATAATAAGTTCAAAATCAGTCATTGTTTGTGCCAAAATACTCGAAACCGCATTTTTAAAATACATTTCTTCCGTATTATAACAAGGCATAATAACTGATACAAGAGGCATATTTTTTCCTAATTTTTTTTAAAATCATTATTGCATACTGTTCGTTTTGTCAAATAAAAAAAGGAATGGGCTGAAGCCAAAACAAATAATAAAAAAGAGTTATGGCGATGTTCCATAACTCTTGAAATATATGGCGCGCCAGAAGAGATTCGAACTCCTGACCGACTGCTTAGAAGGCAGTTGCTCTATCCGACTGAGCTACTAGCGCGTTCAAAGCTTTGTATGTAAATTCATTATAAAAGTCAAGTTCTTTTTTATCGGTTTTCTGCACTATGCGATGTTTTGAAATTAATTGATATGCATTTTATGAATGGGAATTTTTTTGTAGTTGGGAACGGTGAAATTTTTTAGGGGAAAGCGTAATGCATATTGTTTTTACTTTGTTTTTCCTGTATTGCTGCGATTGAAATTTTTGCAGTCATTTCATCAGAACGGAGTAGCTGTTACAATATTATGAAATAATTAAGTTAATTTGTATTATTCAAAAAAAAACAAATATTTCATGAAATAATTCTTAAAATATTTTTTTAAAAATTTTTATTTTTTTTATCAATCAAATTAGTGTATTGAAGATAAATTGCTTATTATTTCACATGAAATTTCAATTTTAATCTTGCATTATTTTTTTTTCTCATTTTATTATTTTATAAAATATTTCATAAATAATCTTATTAAATATGTCAAAGAGCATGCGGTTTGGCATAAATAAGGCTTAATATGAAATAAATTCAACTTATGGCAGTGCTTTATACATTGCTCTAAAGTCGCTAGGCGTGCAAAATGGTGATACGGTTCTTTGCAATGCGTATACCTTAGCCCCGGTTCCCGGTGCCATTGAGAATGCAAGCGGTAAAATAGAACTTGTTGAAATTGCGGATGATTATACCATTGATATTGCAGAGTTGGATAGAAAAGCGGAAAAAACGAAAGCCAAGTTCCTCTTATTGTCCCACATGCGCGGGCATATGGCGAATATGGACAGGGTTATGGAAATTGTGAATAAACATAATCTTATCATGCTTGAAGATTGTGCCCACACAATGGGTGCTTGCTGGAACGGCAAAAAGAGCGGAACGTTCGGCAAAGCGGCTTGTTACAGCACGCATACATATAAGCATATGAATTCCGGCGAAGGCGGGCTTCTTATCACGAATGATGATTATGTAATGGCAAGAGCGATTATGTTTTCCGGTTCCTATATGCTTTATTCCGCCCATACACGGCGTCCGGCGCTTGAAGTGTTTGAAAAAGTAAAGAAAATCACTCCTAATTACAGTTCACGTATGGATAATTTGAGAGCCTGCATTTTATTGCCTCAATTGAAAAATTTGGATGAGCGGTGCCGTCGCTGGAATGTTTTGCTCAATCACATGGCGGCACGTCTTGAAAAAATTTCCGGCTGTGTATGTCCGAAACGCGATAGCCGTGAATATTATGTAGGCAGTTCCATTCAATGGAATTTACCAAAGGCAAGCTATGCACAGCTTCAGGAATTTATTGAAAAATGCGCAGAACGCGGAGTATCTGTAAAGTGGTTCGGCAATAAAGAGCCTGCTGGATTTACCAGCTCTTATGATAGCTGGCAATATTTCCCATATTTGGCGAATTTGGATTTGCCAAATACCAAAAAAGTATTGGCAACCATGTGCGATATGCGTTTGCCGCTTACGTTCGATACTGATGATTGTGATTTACTTGCAGATATTATTGAGGAAGTTGTAAAAGAAACAGGATTGAATTAAAAAGAACAAAGCGTGAATTTAGCGCAGGGTTTATGCCATACAAACTTTTTTTTGTTGTTTGTATGGAGTGAATAAGGTTGTCTTGGGACAGCCTTATTTTTTTAGGAGCGATAAATACTTTTGATAATTTGTTATGGAATGTTCTTCGGTTGTGAGCAGTATTTTTGCGTGGTGTTTCCAGAAATGTATCGTAACCGTTGGGGAAACGGTCTCGTCATTCAGACCGAGGACAATAGCCGGCATGAGCTTCATATCCGTTGACAGCGGTAACCGTGTATAAGATTGTAAAATTTCGTCCGTTAAATTCCATTCCCGGTTGGTGTAGAAATTGTAATTTTTTCCTTTAAAAGGGGCGAGTTGTTCACTTGGGAAAGTCACAGGATTAAAGACCGTGCAGGATAATTGATATTTTCGCGCCAGATAAAGGGCGAAAAATCCGCCTAAGGAAGAGCCGATAAGCTTGAGATTTGGATTGTTTTTATGAACGTCCGATAATTTATTTTCAATTTCGGCAAGCGCAAGCAAGGCATTTTGCGTATAATCATAATAAAAATCGTGCACGGAACCGAGCAATGTATGTATCTCTTTACAGGAGCGGGAATTTTTGTCGCTGTTTAAACCATGAATATAGGCGAAACACTGTGTATTTGCATTCATTTTTGAAAATCCTCATGTGAAAAAAAATTTATCTAGACGAGTTTGCTGTTCTATACTATAAAGCAATTTATGCATGAAGTATCACTGATGACAAATGTGCTTGAATTGGTAGCACAAGAAATGGAAAAGCACAAGGTTGCGAAATTGCGTTCCATAACGGTGCGTTATGGGGTTTTATCCAATATCGTGGCTGATTCTTTGGCTTTTGCGTTTGAAGTTTTGACAAAAGATTCTGAATTTGCAGGGGCAAAGCTCAATCTTGTGAAGGATGAATTGGCGCTGAAATGCAGGTTATGCTCCCATAGTTTTATAACTGACCAAAAAGATTATTTTTTTCTTGCCTGCCCTAAGTGCGGGGAAGAGGGAAGTTTTGAGATTGTGAAAGGCGAGGGCATTTTTTTAGACAGAATTGAAGCAGATGAGTGAGGTTTTTATGGATATTTCCATTGAACGCAATATTTTGGAAGCGAATGATTGCATTGCCGGTGAATTGAGGGAAATTTTCGCAAAAAATAAGGTTTTGGTGCTGAATTTAATCAGCTCACCAGGTTCCGGCAAAACTTCCTTATTGGAAAAAACGCTGTCGGATTTGCGGAATGAATTTAAAATGGGCGTTATCGAAGGGGACTGCCAAACGGATAATGATGCCAAACGTGTTGCGGCGACAGGCGCCAAGGCCGTTCAAATCAATACGGACGGCGGCTGTCATTTGGACAGTAAAATGATTAAAAACGTGATCAGCGCTTTTGATTTGTCAGAACTTGATATTTTATTTATTGAGAATGTGGGAAACTTGGTTTGCCCGGTTGAATTCGATTGCGGCGAAGACGCAAAAATCGCTCTTTTGAGTGCTGCCGAAGGCGATGATAAGCCTGAAAAATATCCCAGACTTTTCCAGCTTGCCCATGCTATGGTCATCAATAAGGTTGATTTGCTCGATTATGTTGATTTTGATGTGGCGAAGGCTTCCAAGTTCGGCAAAGCTTTGAATGGTGACATTGAAATATTCGAAGTTTCATGCAGGACGTGCCAGGGGTTGCAGAATTGGTATGCATGGCTTCGCAAACAAGTTGCATGCAAACAACGATAGGTATTGTATGACACATTGCTCTTGTAAAATTTCCAATGAGTTTAAGAGTTTTGCAGACGTTGAAAATTATCTGAACAAGCTTGGCATGTTCCATATGGAATTAGGGCTGGAACGTATGGAAAACGCAAAGTTTTTGCTCGGACTGCGTTTTCCGTGCCCGATTTTCCATGTTGTCGGCACAAACGGCAAGGGCTCGACAGCCACTTTTTTGCATTCCATAGCCTTATCATATGGATACAGAGCAGGAATTTTTACTTCACCGCATTTTGTGACGCCGCTTGAGCGTATAAAAATGAATGACAGGCTTTTGCCGAAAGCCGCATGGGCGAGTTTGATCGCCGAAGCAACGGGCGCCGTGCCGGATTTGACGTATTTTGAGCTTTTGACCGTGATTTCGGTTATGGCTTTCATGTATTCCGAACCTGACGTGCTTGTTTATGAGGCGGGACTTGGGGCAAAAAACGACGCGACAACCGTTATCCCGGCAAGCATTGTGGTTTTTACGCCTATCGCCTTGGACCATACCGATTTGCTTGGCGGAAGCATTGAAAACATTGCTGAAGACAAATCATACGCCATTCGTGAGGGGGTAAAAGCCGTTGTTTCCGCTCCGCAGGATGAAAGCGTCGAGAAAATTTTGAAAGAGCGTGCCAAGGCTTTAAATATTCCTTATTACACCATGTCTTGCGTATCTGAACTTCCGGCTTGCATAAAGGTTTTTCATAAGGACGGACTGCAATATGAGCTTGGATTGAAAGGCGAACATCAATATGTCAATGCGCAGACGGCGCTTTTGGCATGGCATGTTTTTTGCGATTTATATCATAAGCCGTTAGAGGTAAAAGCCCTTGCCGAAGGATTGAGTTCAGCGTTCATTGCGGGACGTTTTCAGCAGGTCAGTGCCAAAAATGAAATGCCCGCCCTTATTTTGGACGGCGCGCACAATGCGCATAGCCTGCAAAGTTTAGTGTCTGCTTTGAAAACTGAGGAGATTGTGCCTTCCGCCCTTGTTTTTTCCTGTTTAAAAGATAAAAACCCGGTCCGGCTTGTGGAAATGATTGAGAACTATTTGCATGAAAACCATTTGACTGTTCCTGTTTATATTACGGAAATTCAAGATAATGAGCGGGCGATGAAAGCGGAAGAACTTGAAAAATTATTCAGCATTCCGGTAACGAAATTTACAAATTTAAAAGAACTCATGCAAAAATTACCCGATCTTGTGACGAATAAAGAAAATCCTTGCGTTATTTTCGGTTCTTTGTACCTGCTTTCTGAATTTTATGCGCTTTATCCGGAAAAACTTCAATTATCATATTAGGATAGCTGATGAGTAACTTATACAGACTGCTGCCTTCCGTCGATATTTGTTTACGGCAATTTCGCGATACCATGTATCCGCATGCCTTGCTTTGTGATGCTGTCAATGCTTTTTTGTCGGAAAAACGCGGGCAAATAAAAGATAATCTGATAAAAGCAGAGGACTTGAAAGAAGAAAAACTTTTCAGTGCATTAAAAGAATATGTTTGTTACGCCTTATCGCCCCGGGTGAAAAAAGTGATCAATGCGAGCGGGGTTGTCATCCACACGAATTTAGGGCGTTCCGTGTTGGCAAAAGAGGCGCTGGACGCCGTAAATCTTGCTGCAAGCGGTTATTGCAATTTGGAATTTGACCTTGAAAAAGGTGAACGCGGCAGCCGTCATACTTTGGTTGAAAAAGATATTTGCAAACTTACGGGGGCGGAAGCCGCCCTTGTCGTCAACAATAACGCTTCTGCCGTATATTTGGTGCTGAACAGTCTCTGCTTTGGCGGTGAAGTCATTGTTTCGCGCGGCGAACTTGTGGAAATCGGAGGAAGTTTCAGAATACCCGAAGTCATGAAGCAAAGCGGAACGGCGCTTCATGAAGTCGGTACGACCAATAAGACCCATTTGAAAGATTATCAGGACGCTTTTTCGGAAAATACGAAAGCTGTTTTGAAAGTTCATACCTCAAATTACCGTATCATCGGTTTTCAGGCAGATGTGCCCAATCATGAGCTTGCAGAATTTGCGCATTCGAGAAATATTCCGCTTATTCACGATTTAGGCAGCGGAAGTTTGATTGATTTATCCGCTTTTGGTTTGCGCAATGAGCCTACCGTGAAAGGAATCGTCGCTTCCGGCATCGATATTGTCACCTTTTCCGGAGATAAGGTTTTAGGGGGACCGCAGGCGGGCATTATCGCCGGTAAAAAGGAATATATTGACAGAATAAAGAAAAATCAAATGCTGAGAGCTCTTCGCTGTGACAAGCTCACTTTGTCCGCATTATCCGCCACGCTCCGCTTATATTATGATGAAAAGCTCGCTTTTGAAAAAATTCCGACACTCAATGCGCTGACTGCTTCAAAAGACATTTTAAAAAAGAAAGCGAAAAGACTTCATAATATGTTGAAAGGCATAATGCCGAAAGAAAAAGTTAAACTGACGGTTGAAGAAAATATTTCGCGGGTAGGCGGCGGAGCGTTTCCTGAAACCGATTTGCCGACGTATGCGGTTTGTGTCGAGTTTTTGGAAAAAAATTCCGCATTTTCGGCAAAGGCATGGAAAGAAAGGTTTTTAAAAACCGATCCGCCCATTGTCGGCAGGGTTGAACGAGATAAGTTTCTGTTTGATGTGAGAACCATAGCAAATGAAGAATTCATTTTGATAAGAAATTGTATTCTTTCAATTTTATAGGAGCAGTAAGGATATGTTAAAATATGAAGTGAAATCGGTTTGGGAACAGACGGATGCGAAAAAACAAAAACTCATGCATGATTTTGCAAAAAAATACATGAAATTCATTTCTGAAAATAAAACGGAGCGCGAATGCGTTGCGGCGGCTTTAAAGCGTTTGCGGGAAGCCGGTTTTTGTTCCGATTTTGAAAACGGGAAATACGTTGCGGTCCTGCATAATAAGAGCCTGTTCGCAATCCGGAAAGGCAAGAAAGACATAGCCGAAGGCTTTCGCCTCATCACCGCCCATAGTGACAGCCCGCGTCTTGATTTCAAACAAAATCCCATACTTGAAAGTGTCGGCATTGCCCAAGCCAAAACTCACTATTACGGCGGGATTTTAAAATATCAATGGCTTGCGCGTCCTTTGGCTTTGCATGGCGTTGTTGTGAAAAAAAACGGTGAAACGGTTAAAATCGTCATTGGTGAAAAAGCGGGCGATCCTGTTTTCACCATTTCCGATTTATTGCCCCATTTGGCAAAGGAACATGTTGCGCAAACCGTGACAAAAGCGTTTGAAGCGGAAAAATTGAATGTCGTCATCGGGCATATTCCATTGTCTAAAAAAGGAAAAGACAAACAAGAAAATCCCATAAAAATGCAGGTGCTGCAGCTTTTGCATAAGGAATTCGGCATTGTCGAGGAAGATTTGCTTTCCGCTGAAATTCAAGTCGTACCTGCCGGCGAAGCCCGTTTTGTGGGCTTGGATTCCGGGCTTGTCGGCGGTTACGGGCAAGATGACAGAATTTGCGTATACACGGCGTTAGAAGCTTTTTTGGAAGTTGAAAATCCTGAATATACGACAGCTTTAATGCTTTGGGATAAAGAAGAGATCGGGTCCGAGGGCACGACAGGGGCAAGCTCCCGCTTTTTTGAATATTGCGTTCAGGACAGCATACGGGCATGGTCCGCCGATTCGACAATGCGTACGGTCATGCTTGCGAGCAAAGCGATTTCCGCTGACGTGCACGCGGCTATCGACCCTGACTGGCAAGAACTGCACGAAAAGCAAAACTCTTCCACGATTGGGCATGGTCCGACCTTATGCAAGTTTACCGGATCCGGCGGTAAATACGGAGCTAATGACGCCCATCCTGAATATGTCGCATGGTTGAGAAATATTTTTTCCGAAAAGGAAATTCCATGGCAAATGGCGGCTCTCGGTAAAGTCGACCACGGCGGCGGGGGAACCGTTGCCCTGTTCCTCGCTGTTTATGGAATGAACACCATTGATATGGGTCCCTCCCTTCTCGGCATGCACAGTCCTTTTGAACTTTCATCTGTTGCTGACATATATTACACGAAAGAAGCGTATAAAGTCTTTTACAGCGCTGAATAGGGTAGGTATGGAAACTGTCGGGCAGTTAAGGAAAGCGGTTGTTTTTCATTTGTATTATCATGAGCTTTGGGAAAAAATAAAGCCGTATTTGCTGAATTTACAAGAGGTTGGCGCTTTTGATTTATATATAACGACTCCTGTTGAAAATAAGGAATTGTTTGACAGCATAAAACAAAGTTTTTCTTGTGCAGTTAATATATATATATATATTGTTAAAAATGAGGGAGCTGATTTATACCCGTTTTTTGAAGTGCTTGATTCCCTTGATTTGGACCAGTATGATATTCTTTATAAAATTCATACGAAACGGGATGTTAAACAACGAAGAAAAATCAATGGAATAAATTGCGGTCTGCATTACTGGCGGGAATGCATGCTCAATGATATTCTTGGAAAGACCACTGTCAGGAATAGGTTGCAGGATTTTATCGATGATGAAAAATTGGGTGCAAGCGGGTATTTTCCTTATTTAATTTCTATTCCTCATTCTCCCGATAAATATTATGGCGGTACGATATTTATGGTAAGGGCGCATTTGTATAAGTGTTTGCAGCACAAATACGCTGTTCATGATTTTGTCAATACAAGCGGCAACCGTTTTTCCGATTTCACGTATCAATGTGAAGCGTTATTGGGCTGCTGTATTGCGGAACAGGGATATTCGTATCGTAAGGGAAGCATGTTGAGAAATTTTATTTTAAAATTGCTTTCGCATAGGGTGACGTATCCGTTATATGAATTTTATGTGAATAAATGTATTTTGAAAATATGAATTGAATGTAAAAAAAGCACTTCGTTATGAAGTGCTTTTTAGTTTCATTGTTTATTTTTTTTCTTCCAAAGGAATGCTGATAATGAAAGAATTGCCTTGGCGGTAGATTTGCAGAACGATCGCCCCGCGTTTTTTGCTTTCGTTATCAAGAATATCGGTGAGTTCCTTTATTGTTTTTACCGGTTTTAAGTTGGCGGCAAGAATAATGTCCTGAGGCATGATGCCTGCTTTGGCAGCCAAACCGTTTTGTTTTACATCGACAATTAAAATACCATTGATATTTTCAGGTATTCTGAGCGCTTGTCTGTCTTGGTTGGAAAGTTCACGCAAGGAAAGTCCTAAGCTGGAGCCTTTTTGAATATCCTTGTTTCCGGCTTGGGAATTGGTGTTTCTTTCGCCGAGCTGAACGGTAAACTGTTTTTCTTTTCCGTCACGGATGGCAGTGACATTCACTTTGTTGTTCGGCTTATAAGAAGCGATGACTCTTGTCAGGTCACTGGCGTTGTTGATAGGGGTGCTGCCGATTTTGATTACGATGTCGCCGGCTTTCAATCCCGCTTTGGCTGCGGGTTCATTAGGCATCACAGAACCGATCAGCGCCCCTTTTTGGTCTTTCAGCCCCAAGGCTTTGGCTGTCACATCGTCAAGGTCCTGAATGGTTACGCCAATCCAGCCGCGGCTTACTTTTTGTCCTGATTTCAGCTGTTCGATAATGGAAGAAGCCAATTTGCTCGGAATGGCGAATCCGATGCCTTGTCCGCTTGCGGCAATGGCGGTGTTGATTCCGATAACCTCACCGTCCAAATTGAGAAGCGGTCCGCCGGAGTTTCCGGGGTTGATGGAAGCGTCCGTCTGAATGAAGTTATCATAAGGTCCGGCGTGAATGTCACGGCCTTTGGCGCTGACGATACCGGTTGTGACAGTATTGCTCAAACCAAAGGGATTGCCGATGGCGACAACCCAGTCCCCGACTTCCATTTTGTCGGAGTCACCGAATTTTACGGAAGGCAAATCATTTTTTACGGAAATTTTCAGCAGTGCCAAGTCGGTTTCGGAATCGGTTCCGATGATTTTGGCTTCCGCTTTGTCTTGCTTATTGTTTTGGTCAGCTAACGTGACATAGATTTTATCGGCGTTTTGAACCACATGGTTGTTGGTGACAATATAACCGTCTTTGGAAATGATGAAACCGGTTCCCAACGCACTTTGCATGCGTTCCCTCGTTCCGCCCTGCGGTCCCATGAAGGGGCTGAATTGGTCAAAAAATTCCTGAAATTCACGGGGCATGCCGGGAAAGCCGAATTGGTCTTTTACCATGCGCTCCGTGCTGATGTTGACAACAGCGGACCCCACTTGTTTCACAAGAGGACTGATTGAAGGAAGGTCAATTCCCGCGAAAGCGGAAGAAACTGTTGTTACCGCTATGAGCGCGGCAACATAAACGTTTAACAATATTTTTTTCATGAAATCTCCTTGATCGCCATTAATCACTCATTGGAAACGGAACCGGAACAAGCTCCGCTGCATACGGGTTTCGCCAGATTCTTATTCATGGCGACGCGTGAGTGCACAGGACCTACTTTAAAAGGAAAAGCTCCTGTTTTTAATGGACTTGGGGCGCTTACCAATTTTTCAATGTCTTTTTCGCCGCATTGCGGACAAACTGCCTTTTCATCTCCAAAAACCAACTCCTCAAATTTATGCTGACACTTAGGACAAAGAAAATCGAACATTGGCATAAAAAGCACCTCTTTTTGTATTCGCTGTATAAGCTTGTCATTATTTTAATCATTCTTGTGTGAAGGGCAAGGCTTTTTTATTAAAAAAATAAAAACACCAGGATAATATAGTGTTTTTATTGTTATTTTTTGAGAAAATGATCAGAAAGACATTTGCCGTATTTCTGCGGTCAGCAATTTTCCGAAAGAAGAACAGGAAACCGTTTCGGCGTTTTCGATTTCTTTTGCCAGGTCTTGGGTTACGATTTTTTTATCTATGCAGTTCTGTATGGCTTTTTGAATTGCCGTGCCGGCTCTGTCAAGTCCGATATGCTCCAAAAGCATGGCGGAAGAAAGAAGCAGACTGCACGGATTGGCGACATCTTTTCCCGCAACGGTCGGAGCGGTGCCGTGTGTCGCTTCAAAAATTGCCAAACTGTCAGACATGTTCACACCCGGAGCCATGCCGAGCCCTCCCACTTGCGCCGCCAAGGCATCGGACAGATAATCGCCGTTTAAATTTGTGGTTGCGATGACGCTGTATTCTTCCGGACGGATAAGCGCTTCTTGGAACATCGCATCGGCAATTCTGTCTTTAATGATGATTTTATTTTGCGGGTCAGCTCCTTCACGTACTTCTTTTTCCGTAATCGTGCAGTCTGCAAATTCCTCTTTCGCCACTTCATAGCCCCATTTTTGAAAGGCGCCTTCCGTGAATTTCATGATATTGCCTTTATGCACAAGGGTTACGCTGGGAAGATTGTTTTTTACAGCATACTGGACAGCCCTGCGCACAAGACGTTTGCAGCCGTATTCCGTCATCGGTTTTATGCCGATGGCGCATTCGCTTTTAATGTTTTTGTTAAAGTTTTGATTTAAGAAATTTATCAGTTTTTTTGCTTCATCGGTGTTGGAGGCGAATTCAATGCCGGAATAAACGTCTTCCGTGTTTTCACGAAAAATGGTCATATTCACCTTTTCAGGATGGCGGACAGCGGCAATTATGCCTTCATACCATTTCACAGGCCGTATGCAGGCGTATAAATCAAAGGTCTGACGCAAAGCGACAGTGAGGCTTCTTATGCCGGTTCCGACCGGTGTCGCGAGCGGTCCTTTTATGGCGACACGGGCGGATTTCAATGCTTCCAAGGTTTGTTCCGGCAAATATTGACCGGTTTCCTTATAAGCTTTTTCGCCTGCCAAAAGTTCTTTCCAAATAAGTTCTTCCTGTCCGTGATAAGCGCATTCGACAGCTGCGTCTATTACCGGCTTTGCGGCTTTCCAAATATCCGCGCCAATGCCGTCGCCCTCAATCCAATAAATCGTATGTTGCATACTTTACCCCCCTAAGGAAAGTCCCAGTATCCTGCAAAATAATTTCGGACGCAAGCGATTTTTTGACTTGTCAAAAAATAGGAAAATAGTTAATGTCGCCAAAAAAAGCGGGTGAATCATGAGTTACCAATTAAATGACGCCGATAAAAAAATATTGGATATCATTCAATCGAATTTTCCTTTGTCTTCCCGTCCTTACAAAGTCATAGGCGATGAAATCGGCATGGAAGAAGAAGAGGTTCTGGCCAATGTTCTGAATTTAAAAAAACAGGGCATTATCCGGCGTTTGGGGGCGAATTTTCAGTCCAAAAAATTGGGTTTCCGTTCAACCCTCTGCGCCGCGAAAGTTCCGGATGATAAATTGGATTTGTTCATTCAGGAAGTGAACGCAAAAAAAGGCGTGACGCATAATTATTTGAGAAAGCATGAATATAATGTCTGGTTTACACTGATAGGTCCTTCTTGGGAAAATGTCTGCGAAACGTTGGCTGGCATCACCGCAAAAACCGGAATCGAAATTTTGAATCTGCCGGCGACAAAGCTGTTTAAAATCCGTGTTGATTTCGCAATGCAGGATGATTAAAGTTTTCTAGAAAAAGTTTAAAGTCCCGGCTAAACTTTTTTAAAAACTTTCCGAAAAGTAGTTTCAACGGATACATGAATAAATTCGGGGTTTTTATGATAAAACGATTGATAGCTTTGAGTTTTTTGGCTCTTAGTGTTTACATAGTTCCTTGCCGCGCCGAAAGCGGTTCAGGGCGGACAGCCGATGAGCCTTTGCCCGTCGGTGATTACGGAAGTTATACGTTCGGTGAAAAAGAAGTCATCATGGTTCCCAACATCGCCAACAGCTCTTCCGTAAAACTCGGTATCAGAAAAAAACAGCGTCCGGGCGAAGCATACCTGAACGCCCATGAGCTGCGGTTAAAAGCCCGTGAACTTACTTCCCAGCTTTTGGAAATGTGGTATCCCGAAAACATAAAAGGAATGGTCGCTTATATCACGACCCTCACTCCGCAGGACGACATGCGGGCGGAAACGGACTTGGGGCAGTATTTGCGTCAGGCTTTCATGTATGAATTCAATCAGCGGGGTTTTGCCGTCCGGGATTTCAGTGCAAGGGACCTCATTATTAATGAAAACGGCAATGCCTATGGGATAAGCGACGGAACGTACAAGGTTTCCGTGCTTAAAAATAAAGCGGCTCTTGTTACCGGCACGTTTTACCGCGATGAAGAATATATTTTTATCAATGTCCGTTTGATACGGGGCAGTGACGGCATGGTTTTGCGGACGGCGCAAATCGTTATGCCCGTGACGCCCATAGTCGGCAGAATGACAAAAGTGAAACCGAAGCCTTTGCCTCCTGTTTTGCCAAGCACCTCCATAAAAGTAGTTCCCGGTGAATAGCATGAAAAAGTTTTTTATCGCCTTTTGTTTATGTTTGAGCGCTTGCTCGACTTCGCACACATATATCGAAGAATCCCCTTTCACTATGAGCAATTGGCGCATAGCCATTGAAAACAGAAATGCGGAACGCTATGAACTTGCGTATCAGTATTATTCTTTGGCTCTTTCATCTGCGCGTACGGAACCGGTTATTCTGCGTTTGAAAAGCGAAATGGAAGCTCTTGAAAGAACCATTCATGCAATGCGGTAGGAATTATTATGAAAAGAATAATCATCTTGACCCTTCTTTTGCTTTCAATGCTTATTCCTTTTACGGCAGCGGCGAATGATTTCAGCTCATCATTGAACAGGGCATTGTCAACGCTCTTGGGAACAGGATATGTTCCCGCCTGCGCGGATGAAATTGTCAATACCATGGATAAACAGCTTCTTGAATTGCTCGGCGAAAATTACACCCGTAAGAATTTAAGAATTATCATGACAGTACCTGTCAATATTAATGATTTTGAAAAGACCAATACCTTATCCCGTCAAATCGCGGAAGAAATCGCCAATAAGCTGAAAATAAAAGGGTATAGGACTTTCGAGATACGCAGGGGAACCGATATTGAAATTTTTCCCCATAAAGGCGAGTTCCTTTTGTCAAGAAAGCATGAGGAATTGCTCAGAACCGAATTTGAAGTCGAACTCGTGCTTACCGGCACATATACGATAACAAGCCGTTCCGTCCGTTACAATTGCCGTTTGCTTCATGCAAGTTCCCATGAAGTGATCGCATCCGGAAACGGTACAGTGCCTGTTTATGCGGAAATTTACCCGTTGCTTGAGGAAGAGCCTGACGAAGAACCGGTATTGGCGCCAAGCGTGCGGACGAAATTATAAATTTTATTACGGATAACCGTAAGGGTTGAGGGGACAAGAGGGAGTTTTCCCTCTTTTTTTACAGCTTTTTTCTTGAGATTTTTACAATTTCGGTATATGTTGTTTTCCATGAATAACTTTGAGTTAGCAGCGGCATTGCAGAAATTGTCCTATTCATTCATTCCGGTTTTGCTCGGAATTATTTTGCATGAAGTGGCACATGGTTATGTCGCTTATAAAAAAGGCGATCCCACTGCCATGATGTTTGGCAGAATTACCCTGAATCCTTTGCCTCATATCGATCCCGTCGGGTTGATTGTTTTTGTTTTTACGGCGCTGTTCAGTCCTTTTGTTTTTGGCTGGGCCAAGCCGGTTCCGGTCAATCCCCGTTATTTTAAAAATATCCGCAGGGATATGATGTTTGTTTCCGTTGCGGGACCTATGGCAAATCTTTTTTTAGCCTTGTTTTTTGCATTGTTGCTGCGGGTATTGCTTTTGTTTCCGAATGAAACGCTTATGGGATTCGGTCCGTCTCTGGACTTCATCATCAATATGTGCGTTGTGGGAATATGGGCGAACATAGGTCTTATGTGGCTCAATCTTATGCCTATCCCTCCGCTTGACGGTAGCAAAATCCTTATGGGGATCTTGCCTGCAAAAATGGCTTATCAATTTGAAATGTTCGGGCGTTACGGTATGCTTGTTTTGATGCTGCTCATTTTTACTGGGCTTTTCAGCTATATCGTCATGCCTTTCATTCGTGGCACGGGATTTCTTATTTTGTCAATATTCGGTTTAAATTAGGAGAAAAATATGATTGAACAGACAGCGAAAATTCAAAATTCCTGCACGGTTTCCGGTATGCGTCCGACAGGACCGCTGCATATCGGGCATTATTTCGGAGCGCTGAAAAATTTTGTTGAAATGCAGGAAGATAATAAGGCTTTTTTCTTTGTGGCGGACTGGCATGCGCTTACCAGCGATTATGCGGATACTTCACGTATCAATGAATTTGTTGACGAAATGGTTCTCGACTGGCTGAGCGTCGGTCTTGACCCGAATAAATGCACAATTTTCCGTCAATCCCAAATAAAACAGCATGCGGAACTGCATTTGCTTTTTTCCATGATAACGCCCAACAGCTGGCTTGAAAGAAACCCGACCTATAAAGAACTGCAGCAGGAAATTTCAACAAAAGATTTGGGGAACTATGGTTTTTTAGGCTATCCGGTGCTTATGGCTTCAGATATTCTCATTTACCGTCCCAATTGGGTTCCGGTCGGGCAGGACCAGCTGCCCCATATGGAACTGACCCGCGAAATTGCACGCCGTTTCAATTACTTGTATGGGGAGACATTTCCGGAACCTCAGGCAAAGCTCACGCCTGCCGCGAAATGTCCCGGTCTTGACGGACGCAAGATGAGCAAAAGCTACGGAAATGGCATTTTCCTCAGCGATACCATGGAAACCATCGCTCCAAAAGTAAAATCCATGTTTACCGATCCTGCCCGTTTGCGCAAAAGCGATCCGGGAAATCCCAACGTGTGCAATTTATTTCCTTATCATGTTTTATTAACGGATGCGGATAAACAAAATGAGATACGGGAAGGCTGTAAGAATGCAAGCTTAGGCTGTGTTGAATGCAAAAAAATCTTTATGCAAAGTCTGGAAGCGTTTTTAGCTCCCATTCATGAAAGAAGAGCGGCGATCACCAAAGATTATATTCATGACGTGCTTGCGAAAGGCAATGAAGTCGCCCGTAAAAACGCGGAGGAAACTATGCGCACAGTCCGTCAGCAAATGAAATTGGTATAAAAGGGTATCCCATGCTTACGCATTCTAAAATGTGCGGTCTTGAAACGGCGAAAAACCGAATTGAACGGTATAAGCAGCAAGGTAAGAAAATTGTTTTTACAAACGGTTGTTTTGATATTTTGCATGTCGGACATGTTGATTTGCTGCAAAGGGCGAAAGAACTTGGCGATATTCTCGTGCTTGGTTTGAATAGCGATACGTCTGTGAAAAATCAGGGCAAAGGGGACGACCGCCCGTTTAATACGTATGAGGCGAGAGCTTTTGTGCTTGCGCATTTGGAAAGCGTGGATATTGTCGTTTCTTTTGATGAAGACACGCCTATAAAGCTGATTGAAGCGTTTGTGCCCCATGTCTTGGTGAAAGGCGGAGATTGGCGGATAGAGAATATCGTGGGCAGGGAAATTGTTGAAGACAATGGGGGCAAGGTTTATTCCTTACCGCTTATCCAAGGTTATTCAACCACAAATTTGGCTGATAAGATTGCAAAAACACATCACGTGTCGAAATAAGCCTTTTTCGGGTGCAGGGTATGGACGATTTGTTATTGTATTCAATAAACGGCTCTTATTTGGAAATAACCGCCCAAGGTGATTGGACAATAAAAAATCTTTCCCGTTCGGCACGGCAGGATTTGTACGAACGGCAAAAAGAAGTTTTATCCCGAATCCGCAAGGAAAAAATTCAGAAAATCCGATTGAAATACCATTCATCGGCAGGTCGTGACCCGGTTTGGGGTTCTCTTCTCTTATCCTTTTTTTGCTCTCTTGCCGATGAGGCGAAAAAAAGAAAAATAGAATGCGATGCTGGGGCGCTGCCTCTGCAAATGCAAGAACTTATCGCTGTCAGTTATGCAAGTTCCGCTCCCCGTAACGCAAAACAAAAATCGGGCGGAAACCCTTTAACCCTGTTAGGTTCTTGGGCGTTCTATAAAATCCGGCAGATTAAAACTGCAATGGATTTTGTCGGTGAAGTCGCCATCGCTTTGGTGCAGTTCGTGTCAGGCAAAGCCGCCGTCAGCTCCAAGGATGTTTGGCAGGAAATTTATAATGCGGGCGCTTCTTCCTTGCCTATCATTTCCCTTGTCAGCATATTGCTGGGGCTTATCTTGGCTTTTGTCAGCGCCATTCAATTACAGGTTCTCGGGGCTGAAATTTATGTTTCCTCTTTGATTACCGTTTCCATGGTTCGGGTGATGAGTCCGGTTTTAACGGGAATTGTCATCGCCGGACGGATTGGGGCGAGTTATGCCGCAACTATCGGGAGCATGCAGGTAAATGAAGAAGTTGACGCTTTAAAAACGTTTGGCATAAATCCTATGGAATTTTTGGTTTTGCCGCGTTTTATAGCATTGGCTTTGATGATGCCTTTTTTGACGGTCTATTCCGATTTCATGGGTATTTTGGGCGGATATGCGGTTATTTTCTTTGGCTGGGACATATCGTTCAATGCTTTTTTGGATAATGTGAGAAGCTTTACGCAGATTCAGCATATTATCGTAGGGCTGCTTCATTCTTTTATTTTTGGCATACTGATAGCCTTATCCGGCTGTTATCAGGGTATTGTGAGCGGGCGTGACGCTGAAGCCGTCGGACGGGCGACAACGCTGGCGGTTGTTCATTCCATTATCGGCATAATCGTATCAACCTCGATTTTAACCATTATTTTAAGCAAGTTCAATTTATAAGGCGTCGGCATGCAGGCTTCATTCATTGATGTAAAGAATTTAACCGTCGCGTACGGAAGTAAAATCATTCAGCAAAATTTAACGTTTTCGGTGAAAGAAAAAGATATTTTTGTGATAATGGGAGGCAGCGGATGCGGTAAAAGTTCTTTGCTCCGGGTCTTGATGGGGCTTTTGAAACCATGTGCGGGGCAGGTTTTTTATCGCGGTGTCGATTTTTGGGGCAATGAAAAAGCGCAGCAGGATATTTTGCGCTCGATAGGGGTGATGTTTCAGGGCGGGGCGTTATGGACTTCCAGAACCTTGGCAGAAAATATCGCTATTCCTTTGGAACAGTTTACGAATTTAAATGCCAGACAGATTTATGAAGTGGCAAGGTATAAACTTGCACAAGTCGGTTTGAGCGGATTTGAAGAGTATTATCCGTCTGAAATCAGCGGCGGTATGCGAAAAAGGGCAGGCATTGCACGGGCTTTGGCTCTTGACCCCGATTTTGTTTTTTTGGATGAGCCTTCAGCCGGGCTTGACCCCGTGAGTTCCGCCCGTTTGGATGAACTTATTTTGCAGCTGCGTGACAGTTTGGGTATGACGATTATTATCGTGACTCATGAATTGGCAAGTATTTTTGCTGTTGCAAACAACGCGGTCTGGCTTGATGCGCAGTCTAAAACCATGCTTGCGGAAGGCAATCCCCATGAATTGCTGAAACATGGTCCTGAGGCTGTGCGGAAATTTTTAAAACGGGAAGCAGGGTAGTTTTTAATATCGACACTTTGCTTTTTTTTCAGTATGGTATGAAAAACAATAAGAAAAGGCGAGAGTATTGTGTTTAAAAATAAAACAGTTGTCGGGGCTTTTGTTTTTGGTTCTATTGTATTGGTATGCTTAGCTTTTTTTCTGCTTGGTTATGGAAATTACGGAACAAAGCAGTCTTCGTTCGCGTTGTTTTTCGATTCCTCGCTGCGCGGCTTGAATATAAATTCCCCCGTGTTTTTTAATGGTGTTCCTGTCGGGCGTGTCCGTTCAATTTACATTGTGCCCACTTCCGAAATCGCTTCTTTTAAAACTGTCGTTATTATTGAACTTAATGAAAATTCCGGGGGAGTGGATTCAATCAATGAAAATCATAATTTCCTCTATTACATTGATGACGAAAATTATGTGTATGAGCTTATTGACAAAGGACTGCGGGCGAAACTCACGACAGCGAGCCTGATTACGGGGCAGCTTGTTGTGGATTTGGTCATGGTTAATGACCCCGAACCCTTATCTCAGGAAAAGAAACAAAAATATGAAGGGATTGTGCAAATTCCGACTTTGCCTAACGTTTTTGAGAGCATTTTATCCAATGTTGAAGATTTGCCTATCCGCGACATCAGTAAAAACGTATTGCTTTTATTGGAGAATGCAAATACCGCTTTGGCTGAAATCAATGTGCCTGAAATGAGCAAAAATTTAAATGCCGCTCTTGCTAAAGTCAACGAACTTGAAAATGAAACCAAAAATACCGTTTTGGAATACAGAAAATTGGCTCAGCTGTTTAATCATGCTGTTCCTGCTATTTTGAAATATGTTGACAGGTTTGCAAAAAACGGTTCGCGTCTGACACAGGACGATTCCGCTTTCATGCAGGAAGTATTTTTAACCTTGCAGTCACTGCGTGATGCCGCCAACTCCATTTCACATTTAGCTGAACTTTTGGAAAACCAACCGGATGCATTAATCTTCGGAAAGGCGAAATAATGAAAAAGTTTTTTATGTTCTGTTGTTTAGTTTTACTTTGTTCCTGCAGTCATATTTCTATGCCTACCAGTGTCTATATCATTGATGTTCCAAACGAGTACGCGGAGCAGTACAGGAACAGGCTGCAAACAGGTTCGGGACCGGTTTTTGCCATTATGCATATCAATATTCCTTCATATTTGAACAGACCGCAAATTGTTATGCGCGATAAAGGGGCGAAAATCATTATTGAAGAGCGCCACCGCTGGGGTGAAAACTTGGATAAGGCGATAAGCCGGGTTTTGTCCGATGCTTTAACCAATAATTTAACGGCAATAAACGGAGTCGCCGTTCCTTTAAAACTCGGCATGCATCCTGATTATACAATTCAAGTCGATATCAGCCATTTTGAAGGCAATATCAATGATTATCTGGAATTAGACGCTTTTTGGACGCTGCAAAAAGGCGGAATGAAAATTTTGCAGGCCAGTTTTTATAAGAAATTGTCTGTGGAGCATAATTATTCAGGTTTTGTGCAAGCTTATGGGGAATTGCTTTATTTGTTGGCGCAGGCCATGTCCGATGCAATTTATGCACATATCCGGTAAATGGGGAAGGGAATAATTTTGCATTTTATCATACGTTTTTTATTGAAAATATTCTTTAGGGTTCAAGTTATCGATATTGAACACTATACGAACGCAGGCGACAGGGTTTTGCTTGTTTCAAACTGCGGTTCTTTGCTTGACCCTCTCCTGCTTTCCTGTTTTTTGAATAATAGGATTACGGTCGCCATTGACAGTAAGATTTATAAAAAATGGTGGATACGTCCGTTTTTATTGTGTTCTAAAATTTTAGAGGCTGATTTCAATTCCCCCATATCAACGCTTAAGCTTGTCAACGCTCTTGAAAAGCACGAACATTGTATGGTTTTTCATGAAAAATCGTTCATGCAGGACAGTCATTTCATGAAAATCCTCGAAGCGACAGCCATGATAGCGGAAAGGACGGAGGCTAAAATCGTTCCCGTACGTATCAGCGGCGCCGCCTATTCAAAATTTTCCTATTTTCGCCATAAACAGCTTTTGCGGTATTTTCCTAAAATTACTTTGACAGTTCTTCCGGCGCAGAGCATTGACAAAGATTTAACGGTAAGCGGCAAAAAACGCAGAAAATTGAATGCGATAAGACTGTATGACATCATGAGCAACCTTCTTCTTGAATCCACAAATACCGATATGAATTTCGCCCAAGCTTTTGTGGAAGCGATGAAAGTTCACGGAAAAAAATACATCATTGCTGAAGATCAGGAAAGAAAGTGTGTTGATTACAAGACAATTTTATTGAAAGCGAATGTTCTCGGACGTGCCCTTGCCAGGTTGACAAAAAACGAGCTGCGCCTCGGTTTCATGCTTCCCAGTTCGTTGGCGGGTATTGTGTCTTTTTTGGGATTTCATTTAACACAAAAAATTCCTGTCATGATAAATTTTACGGCAGGAGCCTATTCTGTTGTGGGCAGCTGCCAAACTTTGGATTTGAAAACCGTTGTTTCTTCGCGTACTTTTATCAGGCTCGGCGAGTTGGAATTTTTGGAAAAAGCCATTCTGGACGCGGGCATGCGCATTCTTTACTTGGAGGATATTGCGAAACGCATTGCTTTTACGGATAAGATCAAAGGGCTTCTTGCGACAATGTTTTGCCATGTTGTAAAAACTCCTGCAAGCGAACCTTTCGCCATTCTTTTTACTTCCGGCACGGAGGGATTGCCAAAATCTGTTTTTATCAGCCATAAAAACGTTCTTGTGAACAAAGAGCAAGCCCTCGGGGTTTTGTCCGTCCATTCCGGAGACAGGCTTTTCAACTGTTTGCCTCTATTCCATGTTTTTGGGCTTGGCGTGGGTACTGTTTTGCCTTTGACAAGCGGCATTAAGGTATTTTTCTATCCTTCTCCGCTGCATTTCAGAATTGTGCCGAAACTGTATTATGAAAGCCAGTCAACGGTCATTTGCGGAACGGATACGTTTTTGGCAGGCTATGCACGCTACGGGCGTCCTTATGATTTTTGCAATACCCGGCTTGTTATCGAAGGCGCGGAAAAACTTCGCGAATCAACAGCCAAGACTTGGAAAGAAAAATTCGGCGTTGAAATTATGGAAGGATACGGTGCGACGGAAACTTCCCCTGTCCTTTCCGTGAATACGGATGCTAACAAGGCAAAAAACAGCGTGGGCAGATTGCTGCCCGGACTCGAATACAAACTGAAAAAAGTTGAAGGCATAACGGAAGGCGGCTCTTTATGCGTCAAGGGTGATAATGTCATGCTCGGGTATATGCGTGCAAGCAACAAAGGGGTTTTGGAAAAACCCCGAGCCGAAATTGACGGGCAAATCCTTGAGGGGTGGTATGACACGGGCGATATTGTGGAAGTCGATCAATACGGTTTTATTTACATAAAAGGGCGTGCGAAGCGCTTTGCCAAATTGGGCGGGGAAATGGTTTCTCTTGTCGCTATTGAAATGGCTTTGTCGGAATTATGGCCTGACGTGCCCTTGGGAATTGTTGCTGTTCCTGATTCCAAAAAAGGGGAACAGCTTGTTCTTATCATTGAAAAGCAGGATGTCACCACAAATGAAATCGCGACGTATTTTGCAACAAAAGGCGTTTCCGCTTTGTGGACGCCGAAGAAAATTTTGTGCGTGAAACAAGCGCCTTTGCTTGGAAGCGGCAAATTTGATTATAACAAAGCAAAGGTGATGGCAGACGAAATGACGGCAAGCTGATTTTATGCTTTGGGGGTGAACTGTAAAATTTCAGCTCTTTTCTTAGGCTTATCTTCTTTTTTCAGTTCCTTCACCATGCCGCTGAATGTATTCTTTGTTCCTGTTCCGTCAATGTCTATGAGGGAAGAAACTTTGGAACGCATTGCCCATTGGGTGTTGAAAAGTTGATTTTTCCAGTTTTTCGCTTGAATGAAAGAAAGAACAAGCACAGCTTCTTCCCAGCGTTTTGTCGGTTCAAAGTTGTTGACGATTTGGGCATATTTATCCCATAAGGCGTCTAAAGACGCTTGGTCGATGGAATCAAGCTGGCTTGCGAGTTTTAAAAGTAATTTTTCCATAACTATCCGAAACTATCCGATACGGTATTATTTTGTAAAAAAAGTATACGGTTAACTTTCAGGAAGAGCAAGCAAAAAGAAGCGCCGAACAATCCTGCAATAAATAAACGTATTTTTCGGACGTATGGCAAAGGCGGTATTTTCATACCGCCTTCAGGTTAATTTCGCTTGAGTTCAACGGCTTTTTGCAGCATGGTGTCGACGGTTTGCAAGCTTTTGCTGTTGGATTGGAAACCGCGCTGCAAGACAATCATATTTGCCATTTCCGTCGCCATGTCCACGTTTGATGTTTCAAGGGTTTGTGACATGACCTCGCCGTAGTTTTCCGTTCCTGCGATGCCGAATTCCACATTGCCTGCTTCTGACGTGTGCTGATAAAGGTTGTTGCCCGCCCTGTAAAGCCCGTCTTCACTTGTGAAACGCGCAACGGGAATGCGGTAGAGGTCATGGCTTTGTCCGTTGGTGTAGGATAGCTGGATTATGCCGTTTTCATTGATGAACATGGTTTGCAGTTCTCCGGCGCCATATCCGTCTTGGCTCATGTTTTTCAAGGAAGGGCTTGTCCGCAGGGCTGTTGTTGCGTTGGAATTGAATTCCGGATTAGTCATGCCGGGGATATTGACAAAGGTTTTGCCGATATCGGCGGCGCTTATGCCGTTTACAGCCCCGTTCAGACCGTTAGTCCATGAATTTCCGTTGCTTTTCATTCCTAAATTGAGTGCTATGGTTTGGCTTGGTTGTCCCGCTAATTGAACGGTTACGCTTGGCAAGCCGTTTTGCAGCTCGGACAAGGTCCAGTTGGCGGGATTGGTCAAATCTCCGCCTTGCGGAGAAAAGGAATTCATGTTTTGAAGTTCTCCTGCGCTGGAAAATGTCATTGTACCCGTCATGAGAAGCCCCGCGCTTTTTGTTCCCTGATATTCCGCACGGGCGTCAAGCTCGGGGTCCATGGCTACAATGTATTCATAGACTTGATTTCCGTTTGTTGACGGTGCAGGGTCGAAATAGACATTCAAACTGTGTTTTACCCCGTTGGCGTCATAGAACTGCAAACCGAGCGATTTTGCGGAAGTGCTGAGCGGCGGGGTACTGTTTCCGTTCCAGCTTTGCAGCATGGAAAAATACGGATTGTTCTCGTCATTGTAAACATTTTGGGTGTTATAAACATTCAGCGAGGAAGTTATCGAAGTTGTCGCTTTCGGCGGGTCACTGGCGAGAAGTTCATCATTGGTGTTGATTTGAATAGGTTCCATGTAGTTCGCTTCATTACCATTGGCGTCAATAGGTATTCCCATGAGAAAATGCCCGGTCGGAGCGCGTAAAAAACCATTTTCATTAAATCTGAAGTTGCCGGCTCTTGTGTAATACGTTTCATCTTCAAGGGTGACTTGGAAATACCCTTTGCCGGAAAGAGCCAAGTCCGTTTCGGCGCTTCCGTTTTCATAATTGCCGATTTTAAAATTGGAACGGACCTCACTTATATGCGAACCTAAGCCGACTTGCTTGACCTCGACTTCGTACGCTCCGCCTGCGGAATAATTTTTGCTTGACAAATCCCCGATCAGGTAAAGCTGTTGTTTGAAAGCAACGGTGTTGACGTTTGCAATGTTTTGCGAAACGACATTAAGTCCTGACGAGTGGCTCATCATGCCTGTTGCGCTTGTATATAATCCTTGTATCATAATGGCTGCTCCTGCCAATAAATAGAAATGATCGGCAAAATTTTCCCTCTTTTTTTGCTTACAGCGTATTAAGCATAAACTGTGCCAAATTACTTATTTATAAGCTTTACTTGACAAAATTTAATTGTGAGCTTACAAGAAAAAACAAACTAAATTTTGTCAGTTGCGATAAGGAGAAAATCATGGCATCAGTCAGTGCAGAACTCAAGGGCAAATATGTGTTGGTTATCAACGCAGGCAGCTCATCATTTAAAACACAAATTCTTTCCTGTGAAAATGAAAAACCGATTCTTGCCGTTTTGGCTGAAAGAATTGGCAGTGACAATGGCAGAATTATTTTTAAAATCAATCCCGATACGGATAAAGAAGATAAACAGGCTTTTGATGTGCACTATAAAACCCATGGCGACGGTATCCGTGACATGATGAAACGTATTGTCGATATGGGCATTTTGCCTAATTTTGATTCAATCGTCGCTTCCGGACACCGCGTGCTTCTTGGCGGACCTCATTATTCCGAAGTGAAAATCGATGCAACCGTAAAGCAAGTCATCCGTGATTATATTCCGCTCGGACCTTTGCATAACCCAGCCAACCTCGCTTGCATCGAGGTTATTGAAGAAATTTTGCCCGGTGTTCCCGCTGTCGCCGTTTTCGATACCGGTTTCCATACCACCATGCCCGATTACGCTTACACCTATGGCATTCCGAAACAATACAGCGAAAAATACAGTTTGCGCCGTTACGGTTTTCACGGCATTTCCCACAAATTTGTTTCCAAAACCGCTGCGAAATATCTTGGCAAAGATACGTTTACCGGTGTTTGCTGTCATCTTGGAAATGGCTGCTCCATTACTGCGATTAAAGACGGAAAATGTGTCGACACCACCATGGGGCTTACTCCGCTGGAAGGTCTTTTAATGGGTACCCGCTGCGGTGACATCGATGCTTCTTTGCCGCTTTTCCTCATGGAACAGGAAGGTCTCAGCCCAAGTCAAATGTCTGATGTTTTGAATAAACAATCCGGTTTGAAAGCTTTGACCGGCAGCAACGATATGCGCGATGTCGAAAGCATGATTGAAAAAGGTGATCAAAACGCTGTTTTGGCAAATAATATTTTCAATTACCGCGTCATCAAATATATCGGCGCATACCTTGCCGTGCTTGGAAAAATCGACGGTATTCTGTTTACCGGCGGTATCGGCGAAAATGCTCCCGTAACCCGTGAACCTATCTGCAAAGCTTTTGAACCTTTCGGTTTGGAACTTGATGAGGAATTGAACCAAATCCGTTCCGGCGAACCTCGCGAAATCAATAAAAAAGGCAGCAAAATTAAAGCTCTTGTCGTTCCAACCAACGAAGAACTTGAAATTATGCAAACCACGCTGAAGATTTTGGGTTACTAAGATTTTCAGATAAAAATAAAGTCCCTTTTATTGAATTTGTTTCGATAAAAGGGACTTTTTTATTACCAGAATTTCGGATAAGAGCGCTTGCCCGAAAGATTATTGATAAGTATGCCGCAGAGCACAAGGATAACGGCATTGCTGAGGCAAGGGACAAAAGCGTAAGAAAAACCCAAGTTCGTAATTCTTTCATCGCCGATAATGGCTAAAAGCGCTGTGGCTCCTCCCGGCGGATGTATGGTTTGGGTCGTGTACATGACAGCCATGGCAAGCGCGACTGCAAACGCACCGGCGAAAATCACCGTTTGAGGAAAAAGCCAATAGGCGAAAACCCCGCATAAGGCGGAAAGAAAATGTCCGCCGATCACATTTCTCGGCTGCGCGTATACGCTTGTCGGAATACCGAAAATCATGACTGCGCTTGCTCCGACCGGGGCGACAAAAAGAGGCTGGTTTGTGAAAAGTTCGTGGGAAAGTTCATCGATTATGGATATAAGCAGTATCACAAGAAAACAGCCGAAGCAGGAGAGAAGCATTTCAGAAAAATGAAATTCCCGTATAGGACATTTTTCCTGTCCTTTTATTTTTTGGAAATAGGATTTTTTACTCATAGCATTTTTAGCATTGCGTTTTGCATTGGTTTATTGAGAATATGAAAATACGGCGGAAGCACGGGAACGGAAAAAGCGGGGCAGCTTACAAAATAATGGTGCAGGCAAAAATGTTCCGTATCATTTCGGTATGTTTCCAAAGAGCATGGAAAATATGGCTTATTGAGTTCTTGTTTTTGCTCAGCTTCCGAGCCGTGCGCTGGACGAATAGGGAAAATATTTTTCAGTGTCTGGAAAGTATCTGTTTTTGCACCGTATTTCATGTCCGCAACAAGAGGAAATCCCAAAAAAGCCGAATGGGCGCGTATTTGGTGTCTTGCTCCCTGAAAAATCGTGCAGTCCGCGAGACTGGCGTTTTCATGTATTCCAAAGGGGGCGATTTGCGTTATTCTGTCACCCGGCTCATGGGAAACATAGACTTTTTTGTGTTTACGGGTGATGATTTTGTTGTTGATTGAATACGGGGTATCCAGTTTTCCTTCAACAAGGGCAAAGTATTTTTTTTCAATTTTTTGATTTTTCTGCCAATTTTTCCATTGCTCATAATCGTTATGATGTTTTGCAAAAACAATAATTCCGGATGTTGCAAAATCAAGGCGGTTTAATAAGATATAATCGGGATTGATTTGCGTGCGGACAAGAAATTCAAGAGAAAAAGCATTGTTTCCGGCATGGTGTTCACTGTGGCAAAACGGTTTTTTATAGCAAGCCAAATATCCCTTGTTTTCAAAAAGAATAGGAACGGCTGCGTGGTTGGCTGATTTTTCTTGTCCGATTATGGAAATGCAGTCATTTTCTTTTACCTTGTAACTTGCTTTTGCCGGTTTTTCATTGACAAGAACAGTATTTTGTTCGCAAAGCCGTTTGACGGAGCGTATGCTGTGCATTGAAAAGACTGTTTTAAGCACATAATCAAGACGGTTATTTTCGTCTGAATTTTTGCAAACGTATTTTTGTTCATTCATCTTTGTACCAAATCCGCGTCATGGTCAAACCTTGGGGAGGGGCCGTAGGAGGAGATTTTTTCCTGTCTTTTGCAAGAATAAGTTCCGGAATGTCGTTTGCCCGCATTTTTCCTTTTCCGCAGGCAACCAGTATGCCAACCAAGTTTCTGACCATTTGTTTTAAATAACCGTTGGCGATGAACGTGATTTTTAATTCATAATTGCTCGGGTCTTGTGAATGCTGTTTTTCAAAATCAGTGCGGTTTATTTCGTAAACGGTTCTGATTGTGGTTTTTATGTTTGTTCCTTGGTTTTGCGCGAAAGAAAAATCGTGTTCGCCGATGAGATATTGTATTGCCTCGTCAACCGCATTTAAATTAAGTTTTCCGCAAGCCCATGTATAGGGATATAATTTGGGGGGAACGAAATTTCTGTCAAGCCACAGGCTATACGTATAGGCTTTTTTTTCAACATCATAAAGGGCATGGAAGGTATCGGCGACAATCGCATATTCTTTGATACGTATATCATGGGGCAGAGCGGTATTGAGCGCCAGTTTCCAATTAAGCCTCGTTTTGTTTTCCGGAATATCGCAATGGGCGACTTGGCAGTCGGCATGCACGCCCGTATCGGTTCTTCCGGAGCCTTGCAGGGAAATTTTCGTATCGCAAATACGGGAAATTTCTTTCTCGACAACGCCTTGAACGGTTGGTAATTCAACATCGCCTTGAAGCTGGCGCTGCCACCCTTTGTAATTTGTTCCTGCATACGCTAAGGTAAGACGAAGCCTTGGCATTACAAATCCACTAATTCCACATGGCTTTCGCGCAGGGAGAATCCTAAAAAGGGTTCGCCGACAGCTTTGAATTTTTCCGTGTCATCAGTCGTTAAAAATGCGACGGATGGATTTTTGCCGTCCGCAAGCGCATTCGCCGTCCGTAAACGTTCAGCAACTTTTTTTGCTGTTGTTTGCGCGGAATCCACCAACTGCATATCTTTTCCCGCAACATTTTGAATGGCTTGTTTTAAAAGCGGAAAATGCGTACAGCCGAGCACAAGGGTATCAGGCTTATTTTCTTGCGATAAAATATCTTTCAGATAATGTTTAGCCATTTCTTCCGCCAAAAACCCCTTGGAAAGCCCTTCTTCCGCCATGCCTACGAAAAGAGGGCAAGCCTTGCCTGTGACAACGGCTTCGGGATTGATTTTTAAAATCGCATTATCGTAAGCTTTGCCTTTTATTGTCGATTCTGTCCCGAGTACGGCAATATTGTTGTTTTTTGTGGCATTGCAGGCGGCTTCCGCTCCAGGAGTGACGACTCCGACAATTTCAATCTGCGGGTATTTTTCTTTCAGGCTTGGAAGAGCGACGGAGCTTACGGTGTTGCACGCGACAACAAGAAGTTTCAAATCCCTGTCCATAAGTTTTTCCGTGCATTGCAGGGCATAGCGGATAATGGTTTCTTTGCTTTTTGTTCCGTAAGGAAGACGGGCGGTGTCGCCTAAATACACATATTTTTCATTCGGAAGAACGTCCAAAAGGGCTTTTAAAACAGTCAGCCCGCCGACACCCGAATCAAAAAGACCGATAGATTTATTGTTCATCGCATTCCCTCAAAAATAACTACAAACTTTTATTATTACAAATGACGGATAATGGCAACAAATACGGTATAAAAAAAGGCAGGATTGAACTGCCTTTTTGTTGTTTTATACAATACGGACTAGACTTGCTGAATTCCGTCAAGCACCCAGGAGCCGTTGTCCGCTTTGTTTCTTGAAAAATTCCAAATTTCTCTGACTTGTTCGTTGTTTTCATTTTCCGCTTCTTTCATAAGCACATCGAACAAAACAGCGACTTGTTCATAGTTTCCTTCCTGTTTTACTTCCAAAACCTGCGCATTGATGAGCAGCAATTCCGTTTTGGAGGGATTTGGGTCTTCTTTGAACTGCTCTTCAATATCCTTATGCATGATAGGGGACGTAAATTGTTTTATGTCTTCAATATCGCGAAGATCCCAAGATTCCTGCATGCGGACATATAATTTCTTGGCGCCTTCCAAAAATTCTTCCGTATTGAACGTGCCTGAAGTTTGAACATCGGTCCGCGGCGCTCTTTCCGAACGCAAATTGTCCCAAGCGGAAGAACCTTGTGTGTTTGGTCCTTGTGCCTTTTCGTCCTGATAGGTTTGGGCTTGACGGTATGTTTGCGCGTTATTTTGGTTTTGCTGACGATTTCTGAAGAATTTCAAACCAAAATAAATGAGAAGACCGATAATGATAAGGTCGAGAAATCCGCCGCCGCCGGCAAATCCGCCGCCCATAAGAAGCGAGCCGATAAGGCTGCCGGCCAAAAGCCCTCCGAGAACTCCGCCGAACATGCCGCGTCTGTTCACTGCGGCCGCGCCGGCAGTGCTGCCGACGGCACGCTGCTGTTGAAAATGCTGCTGTCCCGTAGTGACTCCGGCAGGAGCGGAAGGTCTTACCGTTGTTGTTCTGCCGATGCTCCGTCCTCCGCCGATTCTTCTTGCGTCAGCATCATCAGGCATGGAAAAAGTGCCGAAAGCGGACAAAGATAAGATAATTGCGGCTATACCGCATAATTTTTTTAATTTCATAATACTCTCTCGCAATGGTATTTTTCTTAAAAATAAACTCTTATGGAAAAATTGCAAGTTAATAATTTTTATTGCATAAAAAGTTTAAAAGGTGCTGTGAGCACGCCGGAAAAAATATCGACGATTCCCGTTCCGATATTGCCGATGGTATGCGATACCGCATTGAGGACTTTTACTTCATATTCCGGTTTTGTGATTGTTCCTGTTATGATGACGGGAATTTCAGGAATACCTAGATATGTCGCTTTTGCAAAGGCATCGATTTTTTCCGATACCAAATCGATTTGTCCGCCGCCATGTATGAATAATCCCGTTCCCTGCAAGACAAGGTTATTTGTTTTGGCGACACCGTTCGTAATGGTTCCGCTGGCGCTTAAATTTGAAAAACTCGTTTTTCCCGTATATTGCGGTACATTGTTGGCGTTTGAAAGTGTTTCGGGTGTTTCTGACTGTTCTTCAAGCATGGCGTTATGGGCTTTTTCGCTTTGAAAATATCCATTGATGAACTGCATATTCCATTCGGCGTTCATGGTTTTGAAAATGTCGGAATTTTTGCTTATGAGGGCGTTTCCTTGTATGGCGATATTTCCTATTCCCGACATGAGGGTTTTTTGTTTGCGCATTTTCGTAATGGACAGCATATCGATAGTATCGCCTTTTAATTTGAATAAGGTTTGCATTTGATATTTGCGCTTTTCTTTTTTGACGGAACCTTCAAGCAAGGCTTGAATAAAACCCTTGTTCGTTTTTGTTTTCAAGTTGTTTACGCTTATTTTATTGTCTTTGATTTTGATATTGCCTGTGAAATCCCTGGTTGTGATATCGTAAAACGTGAGTTTGTCCGCTTTTATTGCCAGGTCTATGTCGTGACTGCAAATAAAATCAAGGGGCAGGTCTTTGTCTTTTGTATGTTCCTTGTCCGGGTCTGTTTTCACATAATCACTAAGATTGAAATGCTGAAAATACAATGTTCCGTTAAACGTGGCTTTTTCTTTTTGCTCAAAAACAATATCGGCTAACAGCTTGGAATTTCGCAGCATTCCTTTATAGTTTTCAATAATCAGTTTATTGGAATTACTTTGAAAACCCAATTTTGCGCTTCCTTTGAGAACAGTTGCCCCGTCTTTTTTCTCGATAAGCAAAATATCCGTCGCTTGAGGGGAACGCATAAGCGGTTGCCCCGTATTCACACTGAAATCAATGGAAGAATTTTTTGAAAACAATTTTGCCCCGTATTCCGGAAAATCACCTTCAAGTTTCCATGAACCGTTCAGCGCAAAAGTTTTAGGCATGCTTTTGTCTGTTTTGAAAGGCACTGTCTTTATATCAATATCGGCAGCCAATGTTTTGAAAGGAGTTAATATTTCTTTTTTGGAGTGGAGCGCCCCATCTTTAAGATTGGTTGTTCCTTTTATTTCCAATGAATTGAGAATGGCTGCCAAGTTTGAACCTTGCAAAAGAATTGTCAGGTCTGCGTCCGCCCGCCCTGTGCAAGGGGTATATCCCATGATGTTTCTTAGAGGAGCTTCAATAAGGATGTTTTCGGCTTGTGCTGTGATACTGTGTTTCCGGCTGCTGCTCAGTATTGCGAGGGCTGTCGCTTTGCCTGCATAAATCCCATCTGTTGTTACTTTGATAGTCGGCGTATTGTTTTTGTCGGGAGCGATAAGGACATTTGTTTTTGAACAGTCGATTTTCCAAATCCGTGCTTGTGAGGGAACATTGATATTGATATGATAGGAAACGGCGAATGAAGATTTGTTTTTGTCTTTTTTCGATATGATGACGGCAGGAGGCGGCAGCTGCACTTTTTGGGTGTTTTTTCCGTTGATTTCCGGAAAAAGGGGATTGAGGTTTATGGGAGAACCGTTTTGTTCGGGAATGGTCAAATCAAAACAAATATCGGGTTTTAAAAAGTTCGCGGTCACGCTTTTGCCTTTTATGGCATAATTTAAGACTCTGGCTGTAATGTTTGGCGAAAAAACCCCTTTGAGGGTGCAGTAAACGTCCATATCCGCTTTAATTTTGTCAAGGGCATTGTACAGTCCAGCGCTCATTTCCCTTGTTGGTCCTATCCACCTTGGCAAACTGAAATTATCCGCATGCGCTTTTCCGAATATCAAAGGATTAAATGGATAAAGTCCCGTTACCGCACCGGAAAATTTCAATGAATCCGTGTCTGCCTTTATTACCGCATTATCAATTGTTATTTCATTTACATAAAATCCCGCAAGGTCGAGGGCATAATCGCTCAGGGTGTTTTCCTGCAAAAAAGCTTTGCCGTATGTATCATTGTCATTGTATGGAAAATTGAGAGAAGCGGCTTTTGTTTTTTTTGGGGAGCTGATCAAACGGAAAGGAACCGTAAGTTCAATGGGGGTATCGTATCCATTCATGGGAAGTACGGTCTTATTGTAAAAAGTTCCCGACAATTCCATTGTTTTTTGTTTGATAAGGATATTGAAATCAGTGGTTAATCGCAGGAAGCTCGGATCCGGCATGGGGAAATAGTCGTATGCTTTGCTGATAGGTTTGGCATAAAACCGCTGCAGGGAAGAAACATGCAGATTGGTTTCTATTGCGAGGTTTCCGGAGTAGCTGCGCGGGCTGTAAGAAATATCGCCCGCGTGTATTTTTGAATTGCCAAAATCAAGCAAAAGATAATCGTTGTGATAAATTGCGAAGTGATCAAGACTGATATTCATATTTCCGTCAATAATATCGGGTGTTTTTGCTGAAATATTCAAATTTTTAAAAACATATTTCACGGAAGCGTCAGGGGAGATGATTTCTCCGTTGGCGTTAGCGACAGTCACTTGCATGCTTGAAAAATAATGGGGAATGGAAAATGCCTGCAATCGGTCGAAAAGCGCATTGGAAAAATTTTGTGAAATTTCATCCATTGCAAGCGCAGGTTCCTTTTTTTCTGTTCGGGGCAATGTCAAATGTATGGTTGCACCGGAACATGCAAGACGGTTGATGATTGGTTTCAACTGCAAGATGGAACGCCAGCTCAGCACTCCCTCAAGACGGCTGATGGAAATTTCCGTGTTTAATGAAGTATCGAAGAATTTAATGGAATGGATATTGATGGTGGGAGTCGGAGCGAAGGAGAGTTCTACTCTACCGATATTGAATTCGAGTTTTGTTTTTTCTTTTATCAAATATGAAATGGATGAAGCGAGTTTTGTCGGCTGTAAATAAAAAAGGTAGATGTAAAGACCTGCTGAAACCAACAGCAGCCAAAAAATCAGAAAAATGAGACCATAAGAAACGTTCCGCACTGTTTATCCGAATATGTATACTATGGGAGGACTATATGCGTTATTACAGAAATTTTCAAGAATTGATTTTAATGATTTTCCCATGTTTTTACTTGCGCTTTGGGCATAGTTTTTATATTGTAGCAAAAAAACAGGATTTTAATTTATGGAATTGGTTATTTTTATTGGATTATTTTTTATGTTTGCAATTTATCTCATGCCCGTTCTCGGGCTTGGATATAAAATTTGCGAAGGTGTGCACAAAAGAGCCCTTTTCGCAAAAGCCGCAATGCAAATACAGGTTTTTTCCGCCGCGTTCTTATTTCTTGTGAGCCTTGCTCTCTTTGCCGATTATTTCATGCAGGGTATTTTATTTGAAGCGAGTTCCGCTTTTTCTGCTGTTTCAAATCTTGATTTCTGGAAGGATTTTTTGCTGCATTTGGGGCTTGCGTCTTTTGTCTTATGCCTTTTTTGCGCTTTGTCCGTCCGCTTTCCCAAATTGACATTTCTATATTTTGTCAATGGCTTAGGGGGTATTTTGCTTGTTGCCGGATTGGCGCAATGGATAAATTTCGCAGCCGTATTTGCGGTTTTGCAAGGAAATGCCAATGGTTTCGCCGCCTATTGCCTGCAGGTTGTCAGCCATTTTTTTGCTTTGCCTTCGGATGTTTTTATGGATAATCCTTACGCGCTTTTAAAAAATACCCAAGTTTTTTCTTATGCTGCAACGATGTTCTTTTTCCTTTCCGTTTTTCTGTATGCCTTGTATTTGGTTTGTATTTTGAGCATTGCTGTCCGAAATTCAATGGATTACGGACGGGATTATTATATTTTTGTGCTGAATAAATACGGTCGTGCGATTTTTTCTTTTTCACTGCTTGCCTTCGGGCTTGTTCTCATTCTTTTGATCGGTTTCCAGTTACCGTTTCAACCTGCATTTGCAGAGCTTCTGCAAAAATATTTTTCTTCCGTTTTTATTTTGCAGGCCGCCTGCGTTGTTTTGCCGGTTTTGTATTTTTTGTTTTCCATACAATTGAAGAAGAATTTTTGTTTGGCGGCTGTTCCCATGCAGAAAAAAAGCAGCATATATGCTGCCGCTGTGCTTGATTTTGTGTTCAATGCCTTTATTTTCTTTTTAATTGTCAATTGCTATTAGTTTTAATGACCGATTTTATGCGCTTGGCAAAAATTAAAAAATACGTTATTTTTTTTAACGTTATAGATAAAGATGAAAGGAGTTTCAGATGAGTTCTTCCCGTTCACAGGTGTATACCAATGCAGGGGTAAATATTGAAGCCGGCAATGATTTGGTTTCCAAAATCAAATCTATTGTGGCGACAACCCACACGAGAGGCGTGCTTTCCGATATAGGCAGTTTCGGAGGTTTGTTCAGACCGAATATCGCAGGCATGAAAGATCCTATTTTGGTTGCTTCGACTGACGGCGTGGGCACGAAACTGAAACTTGCTTTTGAATTTAATAAGCATGACACGGTTGGTATCGATCTTGTCGCCATGAGTGTGAACGATATTCTTGTGCAAGGCGCGGAACCTTTGTTTTTTTTGGATTACTACGCATGCAGCAAGCTTGATGTGGCAAAAGCCCAGCAAGTGATTGCGGGAATTGCAGAAGGGTGCCGGCAGTCCGCTTGTACGTTGCTTGGCGGCGAAACTGCCGAAATGCCCGGAATGTATGCAGATGAAGATTACGATTTGGCAGGTTTTTGTGTCGGGCTCGTTGATAATGAATCGCTGGTCGACGGTTCCGAAATTAAAAGCGGTGATGTGATTATCGGTATTCAGTCTTCCGGTGTCCATTCCAACGGTTATAGTTTGGTAAGAAAGATTTTTGCTCAAAGCGGAGCGAAAAAGGATGATATTTTCCCCGGAACAGACAAGACGTTTGCCGAAGTTTTGCTTGAACCCACGATTATTTATGTGGAATGTCTGAAATCCGTCATGCGTGAAGTTGAAATCAAAGGTATGGTGCACGTTACCGGGGGCGGATTTTATGACAATATCCCCCGTGTATTGCCTCAGTCGGTAAAAGCTGTCATTGATTTCGGCTCTTGGGATATTCCTCCGGTTTTCAATTGGCTGAAAGAGCAAGGCGGTTTGTCTTGGGCTGAAATGCTGCAAATTTTCAACAGCGGAATAGGCTACATTCTTATTCTTGATAAGGAATATGCTCAAAAGACCTTGGATATGCTCGCCGGGGTGAATATGAAAGCATGGCAAATCGGTTCCATCGCAATAAAAACAGACAGCGATGCCGAAGCCGTGCAAATCAATTTTTAAAATAGGGCTTGGACACAGCCCTTTTTTATGATATGCGGATTGTCGTAAGCGCTTGTCTGGCGGGTTTTTCCTGCAGATATGACGGTAAAGCCAATACGGTTCCTTTCATACGAAGCCTGTATGAACGAAATTTGGTTCTGCCTCTTTGCCCTGAATGTTTAGGCGGACTTCCTGTTCCGAGAACCCCCTGTGAAATACGGGCTGATAGGGTTATTTCAAAAAACGGAACGGACTGCACGCAAAATTTTATGTCGGGGGCATTTTTAGCGTTGCAGTATGCGCGTTTTTACGGCGCCAACTTTGCAATTTTAAAAGAAAAATCACCCAGCTGCGGTGTAGGGCAGGTTTACGACGGAACTTTTTCCAAGACACTCATCAAAGGTGACGGAATATTCGCCCGTATGCTCAGGGAAAATAATTTTTTTGTATGTACGGAAAAGGACAGTGTTCTTGAAAAATTTTTAACCTGGTTTTCTTGTGATTATGAATGATACGTACGACTGGTCCGAAAAATTGGAAAAATTTTCTTTGGAAGTTTCAAAGCCGAAAGCAGGTATTTTGATTGCCGCTTACGGTTCTTCAAATATGCAAAGCGGTCAGGCGATACGAAACTTTCAAGCAAAGCTTGAAAGATATTTCAATATTCCCGTACGTATAGCATTTACCTCGGAAACGCTCCGCAAACGTTTAGCCCATGCGCGCACAAAATCGGATTCTGTTTTAAAAGCATTAAAAAAAATGGAATTTGAGCGTTTTACGCATATTGTAGTGCAAAGTTTGCATTTAATCGCAGGCATGGAATACTGCGATGTTTTGGAAGATACGAATATTGCAAGAAATTCAAGCAGGTTGAAAATCAGTTTCGGGTTACCTCTTTTGAATGCTGAAGAAGACATTTTGCCTGTTGTAAAAGCGCTGCATAAAATTCTTCCTGAAAAATTTCAGGAAAACGATATCGCTGTTTTTATGGGGCACGGCACAAACCATGAAGCGGAACAGCTTTACCTCGCCCTTTCTTCCAAATTAACGGAAACGTATCCGTCTCTTTATGCTGCATGCATGGAAGGTTCATATACGTTGACGCACGTATTGGACGAACTGGAAAAAAAAGCCCGTATTAACAAGGTATGGCTCTTGCCTTTGCTTACGGTTATTGGTAAACACGCTCTATGCGATATGGCGGGCGATGACGAGTTTTCATGGAAAAGCAGGGTCCTTCGCCAAGGCTATTCATGTGAGCCGTATTTGAAAGGCTTGGCGGAATCAAATGAAATTCAAAACATTTGGATACGAAGAATTGAACAAGCTATTGCAATGTTATAGGAGTGAAAAATGGCTGTTGTTTCTGAAATGATGAAAGAAAGTATTGAACAAGGTTCGCTTATCCGGCAAATGTTTGATTTGGGAATAAAACTGAAACAGCAGTACGGAGAAGAGAATGTATTGGATTTCAGTCTTGGAAATCCCGATTTGCCTCCTCCTCCCGTTGTTCAGGAAGCAATGGCGGATTTGGCAAAAAACCTTAATCGTCCCGCAAGCTTAGGATATATGCAGAATGCAGGCTTTGCATGGGCACTTGAGGCTTTGGCGGAAGAATTGTCCAAAGAACAGGGAGTCGGATTAAGCCGTTTTGATGTGATGCTGAGCTGCGGCGCGGCAGGCGCCATGAACGCTTTTTTTCATTCCGTGCTTGAACGTGATGATGAAGTTTTGGCTTTTACGCCGTATTTCGGAGAATATAAATTTTATGTGAGAAACCATGGCGGTATTTTAAAAACCGTTCCGACCCGTGAAGATTTCATGCCTGATTTTGATGCATTGGAAAAAAGCATCACACCTAAAACAAGGGCTCTTATCATCAATTCTCCCAATAATCCCACGGGGGTGATATATTCAGAGGGTGTGCTGAAAAAATTGGTTGCAATTCTTGAAAGCGCAAGCAAAAAGAACGGTCGTCCCGTTTATTTGGTTTCCGATGAGCCTTACCGTTATTTGGCTTATGACAATTGCCAAGTTCCTTCTGTTCTTCCTTTATATACATATGCTGTCGTTATCAGTTCGTTTTCCAAAAAATACGGCATTGCAGGGGAAAGAATAGGCTATTTGGCTGTATCTCCCGAAATTGAAGACAAAGAATTGCTTATGGGGGCTTGTATCATGTCCAACAGGATTTTGGGATTTGTTAATCCTCCTGTGGTCGGGCAGTATTTAATGAAAGCGGCTCTCGGTTCTTCCACGGAAAATGCTTTGTCTGTCTATGCGAAACGCCGTGAAATTTTTTGCGATATTTTGGATAACGCAGGCATTGAATACCAAAAACCAATGGGAGCGTTTTATATTTTTCCGAAAGCGCCCGACGGGGATGACGAACTCTTTATTAAATGTCTGCAGGAAGAAAAAATATTGGGTGTTTCCGGAAAAGGTTTCGGGCTTGCAGGCTATATAAGGCTTTGTTATGCTGTTGAAGAGCGCGTTATCGAAAAATCACGCGAAGGTTTTAAACGGGCTGCGGATAAAGCAAGGAGCGTGAAGCAAGATCGGAAGAACGTTTAAAATCATAATTTTTTAGAAAAAAACAGTAAATGGTATTATTTTTCTTGACAAATTCATTAACTTATCTGTAAATTACCCTTTCGCAAGGAGAGTATATGAAAGAATTTCAGATGTTATTGCGGGATGTTGAACAAAACGGTCAGACATTTCACTATAATAATCAGAAAATTTGGCTTGAGCCCATGAAAGAATTTCATATTTCCTGCAAGATTATCGACGATATCCAAGCTGAAGTCTTTGTTCTTCCCGAAGAGGACGGTTGTCTTTTCAGAGGAAAGCTTCGCGGAAAGGTTTCTGTTCCATGCGATAGGTGTGCGGAAGAAACGGAAATCAAGATTGATTATGTGTTTGATGAATTTGAAGGGTATCCCCCTGCGGACCAAGAAGAAATTCTTGATGATACCCTTGACGACAACAGAGTGATTTTCAAAGATAAGAATGCTCTTGTTCTTGATATGGGAGCGTTGCTTTGGGAAGAATTTGTTTTGACGCTGCCTACGAAGCCTTTATGCAAAAACAATTGCAAAGGGGTTTGTCCGAAGTGCGGCAAGAATTTGAATGAAGGAATTTGTGCTTGCGAAGATGAGGGAAGCGACCCTCGTTTTGCAGTTCTTAGAAACTTGAAAATACAATAAAGCCAAAAGCTTATTAAGGAGATTGAAATGGCTGTTCAACAAAATAAAAAATCTCATTCCAAAAAAGGTATGCGCCGATCACATGACCGCATTGCAAAACCTTCTGTAATTTATTGCTCCTGTGGTGCTCCGACTCTTCCCCATGCGGTATGTCCTGCTTGTGGAAAGTATAAAGGCCGCCAAGTAGAAGCAGTAAGCGGAAATGAAGAATAGCAATATCTTGGCAGTGGATGCAATGGGAGGGGATTTCGGACCTTCCGTTGTTGTCCCCGGAGCTTTGAAAGCCGGTCAAAAATGCGGAGCCAAAATTCTTCTTGTTGGCATTGAAAGCGCCATTCAGGAAGTTTTGGATACGCTTCCCGATGATTTGAAAACAGTGGATTTTTCCATTGTCCATGCTTCGCAGGTTGTGGATATGCATGAAAAACCATCGGATATTTTACGTCAGAAGAAAGATTCTTCCATTCAAGTCGCTTGCAGGCTTGTTAAGGACGGAAAAGCCCATTCTGTCATCAGTGCCGGTCATTCCGGGGCCTGCGTTGCCTGCGGGATGTTTATCATTGGCAGGATTTCCGGGGTTGAACGTCCTTGTCTGGCAACAATCATGCCTACGAAAACAACTCCCCGGCTGGTGCTTGATGTCGGGGCCAATGTTGAATGCAAACCGCATCATTTGTTTCAATTTGCTTTAATGGGTTCCGCCTTTGCCAAAGATATTTTGGGATATGAAGAACCCAGCGTTGGCATTTTAAGTATCGGTGAAGAAGAAGGCAAAGGCACATGCACCGTTAAGGAAGCCTATGATTTATTGAAAGTCGCCCATAATATCAATTTTGTCGGAAACGTTGAAGGACGTGATATTTTTATCGGCAATGTCGATGTTATCGTTTGCGACGGATTTGTCGGCAATATAGCTTTGAAATTGAGTGAGGGCTTGGCTCTTTCCCTTTTCGATATTTTAAAAAAGGAATTGCTCGGAAACGGTCTTTTGCCGAAAATCGGCGCTTTTTTAGCGAAAAAAGCTTTTAAGAATTTAGCGAAAAAAATCGATTATGCCGAATACGGCGCGGCGCCGCTTTTGGGGTTGCAAGGCAGCAGTTTTGTTTGCCATGGCGCCAGCAATTCCCGTGCTATTGAAAATGCCGTCCTTATGGCGAATACATATCTTGAAAAAGGCACCCATAACCGTTTATTGGCAAATCTTAAAGAAAATGAAGAACTTACAAGTTATGCCCGTTCTTCCGTATAATCATGAGTATGTTTTGTCAAATCACAGGTCTTGGTGTCAGTGTTCCGGAAAATACCGTATCGAATTTTGATTTGGAAAAAATCATGGATACGAGTGACGAGTGGATAAGCACCCGTACCGGTATCAAAAACCGCCGTATTTTGCGTGATGATGAAAATATTTCTGAATATGCTTGTGTTGCGGCTCGAAAAGCAATCGAAGAAGCGCAAATTCCCCTTTCTAAAATAACCCACCTGCTTGTTGCCACATGTTCGCCTGAAACATTGTCGCCAAGCGTTTCTTGTATCATAGCGCAAAAACTGGGGCTTTCAGAGTATTCCGGTTTGCAGCTCATCTCAAATTCCAATTCCAGCCTTGTTTGTTTTGATTTCAATGCGGCTTGTTCCGGTTTTGTCTACGGGCTTGAACTTGCCCGCGCTTTTCTCGCTCTTGATGATAATGCCGTTGTTTTGCTTGTCACGGCTGAAAGTTTATCCCGGAGAATGAATTTTCAGGACAGGACCACAAGTGTTTTGTTCGGTGACGGGGCGGGGGCTGTCGTTATTCAAAAAAATGGCGAAGCGCTTTTTGATATTATTGATGTATCGCTCGGTGCGGATGGCGATTATAAGGATTTGATTCGTATCGGCGGCGGAACGGATAAAAAGGTCCGGGTCGGAGACAGAATTTCTGAAGATTTTTTTTTGACCATGCAAGGCAAGGAAGTTTTTAAATGCGCAGTACGGGGAATGGTTCAGGAAAGCTTGAAATTATTGGAAAAAAATAATTTGTCCGTGCAAGATGTCGATTTGTTCCTCGCCCACCAGGCAAATTTGCGGATCATTGAGGCTGTCGGCGAGCGTTTGGCTATTCCCAAAGAGAAAGTTTTTACAAACTTGGAGAAGTATGGAAATACTTCCGCAAGTTCCATTGTGTTGGCTATGGCGGAAGCGCGGGAACAAGGCCTTTTGAAAAAGGGGCAAAAAACTTTGCTGACTGCTTTCGGAGCTGGTTTGACTTGGGGGTCGGCTTTAATTTCATGACATGAGTAATTTTTTTTTATAAAAAAAATTCTTAATAAAGTAAATTAAAGCTTGAAAAAACATAAAAACTGTTTTAAAGTTTTTTAATAAATTTGAAACAGAGTATGATTATGAGTAACGAATTGGTTTCAACCGCTCTTGTTACGGGAGCTTCACGGGGTATCGGCAAAGCTGTTGCCCTGACTCTTGCGAAAGACGGGTATCAGGTTTACCTCACGTATGTATCAAAACCGCAGGAAGCGGAAAATGTTGTGCAGGAAATTATCGCTTCAGGCGGAAAAGCGAAAGCCTTTTGTCTGAATGTCGGTGACAGTGAAGCTGTGAATCAGTTTTTCAAAGATGAAATTAAAGATAAAGTTCGTTTGGATGTTTTGGTCAATAATGCAGGAATTACGAAAGACGGTTTAATTCTCCGCATGAAGGATGAAGATTTCAATGCAGTTATTGATGTCAATCTGAAAGGAGCTTTTACTTGTCTTAGGGAAGCGACAAAAATTATGGCTAAACAGCGTTTCGGGCGTGTTGTGAACATTGTTTCCGTTGTCGGACTTATGGGAAATGCAGGACAAGCCAATTATGTGGCTGCAAAAGCGGGGCTTATCGGCATTACGAAATCAGCCGCAAAAGAGTTCGGTTCCCGCTGTATTACTGTTAACGCTGTTGCCCCCGGTTTTATTGAAACGGATATGACAGCTAAATTGCCTGACGATGTGAAAGCGAAATATGCTGAAGCAATTCCTTTGGGGCTTTTTGGTTCTGTTCAAAATGTCGCAGATGCTGTTTCCTTTTTAGCATCTGATAAGGCAGCATATATTACAGGTCAGGTACTATCGGTTAACGGTGGTCTTTATTGTTAACTAAAAAATAAAACCCGTTGGAGGGAATATGTCTGTTGAAGCAAAAATTAAAACCATTATTCAAGACCAATTAGGCGTTTCTGAAGAAGAAGTGAAAATGGATGCATCTTTTGTTGAAGATTTAGGTGCTGATTCTCTTGATCTTACCGAGCTCATCATGGCTATGGAAGATGCATTTGACTGTGAAATCAAAGATGAAGACGCACAAAAGATTTTAAAAGTTAAAGATGCTATCGACTACGTGAAAAAACACGTAGGCGAATAATTTTGTAAGACGCCTTATCAAGGCGTCTTATTTTATAAAAAAAATATAAGTATAAGGATGTGAGATGACTAGAAAACGCGTTGTTGTTACTGGAATTTCCGCAATTACTCCTTTAGGGCTTGATGTTGAAAGCACTTGGGAAGGAATTTTGGCAGGCAAATCCGGTATCAAAAAAATCACCAGTTTTGATACGACGGGGTTTGACACTGACATTGCAGGTGAAATTACAGATTTTAATCCGGATACTTATATTCAGCCGAAACAAAGCAAACGCATGGACAGATTTACCCAGCTTTCCGTTTGCGCGGCTATGCAGCTCATTGAAAATTCCGGGTATACGATCACAGCTGAAAATGCGGACAGAGTTGGCGTTATTCTTGGTGTCGGTCTTGGCGGTTTGGCGACTATCGAAGTCTTTCATTCCAAATTGGTCGAAGCGGGGCCTTCCCGTGTTTCTCCTTTTTATATTCCTATGCTTATTTCCAATATAGCTCCGGGACAAATCGCCATCGCCGTGGGTGCCAAAGGACCGAACTATGTTTTAACCAGCGCCTGTGCTTCCGCAACCCATTCCATCGGCAGCGCGTATACGGAAATTGTTATGGGACGCTGTGATGCCATGATTACGGGCGGTGCGGAATCCACAATTACGCCAATGGGTATTTCCGGCTTTACCTCTATGAAAGCCCTTTGCACAAAATACAACGATAGCCCTGAAAAGGCTTCCCGTCCTTTTGATGCCGAACGCGGCGGCTTTGTCATGGGCGAAGGGGCAGGCATGCTGTTGCTTGAAAGCCTTGACAGCGCGCTGGCTCGCGGTGCCCATATTTATGCGGAAGTTGTGGGCTTCGGCGCTTCCGATGATGCAAATCATATGGTTGCTCCGCTTGAAACAGGCGAGGGTATGGCTCTTGCGATGAAGAGAGCCTTGCAAGACGCCCAAGTCGACCCTAACGAAATCGACAGCATAAACGCCCATGGGACTTCCACCCATGCCAATGATGAAGCGGAAACAAAAGCTATCAAACAAGTTTTCGGCGATCATGCGAAAAATATCGCTATCTGTTCAAACAAATCACAGTTGGGACATTTGCTCGGCGCAGCCGGCGGCGTTGAAAGCGTACTTTCCGTTTTAACCCTTGATACCGGTATGGTTCCCGGAACCATAAATTTGGAAAATCCTGATCCTGTGTGCGATTTGAATTATATGCCCGATGGACCTAAAAAGCTTGATCCCAAATATGTTTTGTGCAGCAATTTCGGTTTTGGCGGAACAAATGCGAGCATGCTTTACAAACGTTATGAAGCATAATTCTTATTGCTAAATTTTTCTTAAAACGCTATAAAAGACTTGTCTTTTTATAGCGTTTTTTTGTATTTTTATTAGGAGTTTTTTATGCAAAACATCATTTCCCAAGACCCCAGAATTGCAGAAGCAATTTATGATGAAAACAGAAGACAAGTAACCAAATTGGAATTGATCGCTTCTGAAAATTTTGTTTCCAACGCTGTTCGTGAAGCTCAAGGTTCCATTTTGACTCATAAATATGCAGAAGGTTATCCGGGTAAAAGATATTATGGCGGCTGCGAGTACGTTGATATTCCGGAAAGCATCGCTCAGGAACGTGCCATGCAGATTTTCGGCTGCAATTATGTGAACGTGCAGCCTCATTCCGGAAGTCAGGCAAATATGGGAGCTTATTTCGCCATTGCGAAACCCGGAGATACTATTTTAGGAATGGATTTATCCCACGGCGGGCATTTGACCCACGGCAGTCCCGTAAACTTTTCCGGTAAGCTTTTCAATATCATTTCCTATGGCGTTGATAAGGAAACAGGCGTAATTGATTATGAAGCGTTAGAGCAAATCGCACATGAAAAGAAACCGCAGGTCATCGTTGCTGGTGCGAGCGCTTATTCACGTATTATTGATTTTGAACGTTTCCGCAAAATCGCAGACAGTATCGGCGCGAAACTGTTAGTCGATATGGCTCATATTGCGGGGCTTGTTGCAGCGGGGCTTCATCCCTCTCCTGTCCCTCATGCCCATATTACGACGACAACCACCCATAAAACATTGCGCGGTCCTCGCGGCGGTATGATTTTGGCAAACAGCACGGAAGAAAATGGTTTGGCGAAAACGATTAACAGCCAAATTTTCCCCGGCATTCAAGGCGGACCTTTAATGCATGTCATTGCTGCCAAAGCTGTGGCTTTCGGTGAGGCTCTCCGTCCCGGCTTTGTCGAGTACCAAAAACAAGTTCTCAAAAATGCAAGTCATCTCGCGAAGCGTTTGCTTGACGCCGGTTATGATATTGTTTCCGGCGGAACGGATAATCATTTGATGCTTTTGGATTTGACCAATAAGGACATTACGGGCAAAGACGCGGAACATGCTCTTGATAAGGCCGGTATTACCGTGAATAAAAATACCGTTCCTTTTGAAACCCGTTCACCTTTTGTGACGAGCGGCGTACGTATCGGAACACCTGCGCTTACAACCCGCGGCATGAAAGAAAAAGAAATGGATCAAGTGGCTGAATGGATTATCGATGTGCTTGCTCATGTGAATGACGACAGCCATTTGGAAAAAATCAACAAAGCCGTTGCGGAATTTGCAAGCCGCTATCCGTTGTTTGCGTATTAGTTTTTTTGTTATGATAATTTTATTTTTGCAATAATCTTGTTTTTTTTTGGGGGGGAATTATTTCCCCCAATCCTTATATGCCATTGTTATAACCATAGTTATGCCAATGGCTTTTTTTGCGGCGTTAGCACAAAAAAAAGCACCGGCTAGACCGACGCAATGAAAAATTTTCAGAAACCAAGATAGTCCTTTTCCGGTATGTTTTGCTGTGTTCGCCAGGCAAAAACTCTGCCGAAATCAAAGAGCGGTATACCGTACGAACAACAGTCAATGGTTGTTGACAGAGCACTTTAACATTTTGCTCTGAAGAAATATATGTATGATTATAAGATGAAATTGGTAAAATTTTACGGCAATCCGGTGATTAAAAGAATGTCATTATGATAGAAATGACGGACTGCATTGCCATATCCGCATGATGTTTTATCTGTTCCGCCTCATTTGCACGTATCTTTGGTTATGGATAGTTATAGGAAATAATGCTTGTAAATCCTGATAGTTGACAAGGAAAAGGTTTTATTTTAATTAATACGATAGGAAACTTTTTAGGAGGAATATCCTATGAATATTAAAAAAACTATTTTTTTTACCGTGGTTATCGCACTGCTTATTTCATCATTTGCTGCAATGGCTTTTGCGGAAGCTTACAAACGTCCGATGCCGACACACCCGCTAAGCTATGGAAATACCGTTCTTGGCGGAAACATGCCGGTAGTGTGCGTTCCGCTTACAGCAACGGCAAAAGACAAAATACTGGAAGAAGCAAAATTCGTTGCTGAACTGAAGCCTGATATGGTCGAAGTGCGTGCTGATTTTTGGGATTGTATTGAAGATACTCATGCTTCTGTCGCAATGCTTAGGGATATTGATAAAATCATTGGTGATGTTCCGATGTTATTAACCGTCCGGATAAAAGCCGAACGGGGATATAAAGACGTTTCCGACAAAGCTAAGTTTAATTTTTACAGGGCTGCCGCAAAAGAAAAGTTAGTTGAACTGATCGATATGGAACTGGCTTACGGAGAAGAAAAAATTCAATCTTTTAAAAAAGAATTGGTTAATTCCGGAATTTCCTTGGTTGTGGCGTATCATGATATGAATGCGACTCCGACAGCCGATGAAATAGTAAAGATTATGGACAGGGAAATTGCCGCAGGTGCTGATATTGCAAAAATCGTCGTGAAACCAAACAGCGAAGAAGATGTATTAACGTTTTTAAAGGGCATATTGACATTCCGCCGTACGTATTCAAAATATCCTGTCATTGCTTCCGCAAGCGGGGATATCGGCAGAATTTCCCGATTGATAGGAGGCTTGTTCGGTATTGATTTGACTTTTGCATCAGGTGTTAAAGGCTCAAATCCGACCCAAATGCCTGTTTCTGTCGTTCGTGAAGCGTTAGCTGTCATTTACCCGAACTAGGCTATGAAAATTGTTTGGAATTATATAATCAACGTATCATAATAACATATAAAAACGTTGTGCATGTTTTTTGCGTTCAGACGTTTCACTTTTTGGAAGCGGAAGTAAGTTACTGATAAGGACTGCGAAACAAAAGGCGGGATTTCCACCGTTATCTTATCCTTTGACCGGGTTCAAGAGGTGAACCCCTTGGTGTGTATTCATTATATGCTATAAAAAATTTTCAAAGAAGACGTATCAAAGTAATTGGGAAACTTATTCCGATAAAAACAAAAAACTGCCATGAATTGCGGCAGTTTTTTTATAATACTTTATATTTATAATGCATAAAAGTTTTAATTTGTGGTGCCTAGGGACAGGATTGAACTGCCCACACGAGGATTTTCAGTCCTCTGCTCTACCAACTGAGCTACCTAGGCAACGTGAGGTTTCTTTATACGTTACTTTATCTGTAATGGCAAGTTTTTTGTTGAGCATTTCTATTTAAAATTTGCATATGAACCAAAGAATTTAGTGTTTATTGGCTGATTTTTTCAATTTCACAAAGATATTTTTTCTTATTTTTCACTGTATATTCGTAAATATTTTTCGTATTCCATTTAAATTCCGAAGAATTGAAGCGTTCGGCACGAATTGGTTCCAAACTCAGGAAAATAACGGAACCGTTTGCAGAATTTGCCGGATCTTGGGTTGAGGTCAAATATGGGGCGATGAAAGGAAGCATTTTATCATAGGGCATGAACGCTCGGCTGACAATGAGCCGAGCTTTTTTTCCCTGCATAAAATTTTCCGCCCGCCCGCGGCTGACAAAAGTATTTTCCAATCCGAGTTTGGTACAAACCGTATTTAAAAAAAGCGAACGTTTTTCCCTTGCCTCAACAAGGGTATATGTTCCTTGCTTCCAAAGTATCCGTAAAGGAATGCCCGGCAGTCCCGCTCCAGCACCCAAGTCCCATGCAGTAAAATCATGTTCGTTTTCATAGGGTTCAAAGGAATGGATTTTTTCGTTTTTTTGTGCGATCGGAATGGAAAGGGGTGCAAAAACAGGGTGGGAATTAAGATATTTCGCAAGGTGAAAACTGTCCGCGACAAGTTCTGATAAAATTTCTTCCCAATCCGATTTTCCCACCAAGTTCATGGACAGATTCCATTTTTGCAGCAGGAAAAGATATTCATACAAAGCGGAAAGCTGCGGCAGCGTAAGGGAAAAGCCAAGCCTCAAACATTGTTCTTTCAAATTTTCAACAGATAATTTCCGTGTTGATTTTTGTATTTGCTGAAATTTTTTGGAGCTTTTTTTTACCGAATAAATCGGTTTATAGGGATTAGGCTTTTTATTCATATATTAAAATGAGTTATAGGTATTAATGATGAAATCAAGACATTTTTGATGTTCTTCTTTTCCATTATTGCTTATGATTTCAAAGGGTTCGCCAAATGAAATGCGAATTGGAATATCAGGATTGATAGTGCCGAAATCTTTTGTGACGGGGCTTGTTCCCCATGCATTTGTCTTGAGGGCGATAGGGATAACGGGAGCATTGGCTTTTTTCGCTAATTTCACTCCAAGCGAACTGAAATCTTCCGCTTTCACGTCCGGTTTGCGCGTGCCTTGAGCGAAGATGATAATTGATTCGCCGTTCGCCAGTTTTTCTTGTCCTTTTTCAAGCACCGTCATTAAATCCTGACGGGCATTCGTTCTTGTGACGGTAATAGGCTTTTCAGCGCTTAAAACCGGTCCGAGCAAAGGATAGTTCAAAAGGGATTCCTTAACGACAAAAGTATGATTGCAAACGGGCTGGATTATGCTTGGAAGAAAAAAGGTTTCCAGCGTGCTCATGTGATTTGCGACAAAAACACATGGTCTGTCAAGTTTTTTAATGTTTTCATGCCCTTCGATGACAATGTCCGCACCGACCGATTCCATAGCCTGACCGACAAGAAAACTGTCATAAACCCAGCGTTCATCGGAGTATTCGCCTTTCAGGGCGACACGCGAAGCGTCGTAAACTATTTTAAATAATTTCGCATAAAAAATAGGCGTGGCAAAAGGGCGTTTTTTGTTTTCAGAACGGTAATTTTGTGCGTAATGGTAAATCATTTCCATAGAAAAGTCCTATTTTTTCGTTATACGTTTCCAGTTGAAATAAAGATTTTTTTCTTCTCCGTTTTGTTTCGGAAAATAAAATTCCTTGCTTTTTGTTTCTTCGGGAAGATACTGTTGTTCAATATAGCCGTTCGGGGCATCATGGGGATAGAGATAGCCTTTTTTATATCCCCATTCCTTTTGCAGTTTAGTGGAAGCGTTTCTTAAATGCAAGGGGACAGGGTGCATGCCGTTTTTATGGATTTCCCGTGTCACGTTATGAAAAGCCGTATAGGTGCTGTTGCTTTTGGGAGCCAACGCCAAATAGACAACGGTTTGCGAAAGGGGGATGACACCTTCGGGCATTCCGATAAACTCGACGGCTTGCTGGCATGCAACCGCGTACCCCAACGCTTTCGGGTCGGCTAAGCCGATATCTTCGGATGCGGAGATGATGAGCCTTCTGCAAATAAAACGCGGGTCTTCGCCTCCCTCAATAAGGCAAGCCAAATAATACAGTGCCGCGTTCGGGTCACTGCCCCGAATGGATTTTATGAGTGCGGAAGCGAGTTCGTAATGGCTGTCCCCATTTTTGTCGTGCCTTGCGATAATTTTAGGCAAAGCTTTTTGGGCTTGTTCTAGGTTTTGTTTTTCTTTAGGCAGGGAAAAAACATATTCAAGAAGATTGAACAATGTTCTTGCATCGCCGTGGCATGCGGAACAGAGAAAGTCGATAAGATTTTCTTCAATGGATATATTTTTTCTTTCACATGCTGATAATGCAAGTTTTTTGAGGTTTTCTTTATGTAACGGATTAAGTTTTAAAACGTGCAGGCGTGATAAAAGCTGCCTTGTCACGGAAAAAGAGGGATTTTCCGTTGTTGTCGCAATAAGGGTGATTTCTCCGCTTTCCAAAATGGGCAGGAAAAAGTCCTGCTGCGCCTTGGAAAATCTGTGCACTTCATCAAGAATGAGGATGTCAATGCCCTGTATTTGTTTTCTGAGCTGCTGCAAACCGACTTCCGGGGCGCTGAGGCGCAGAATATGCTTTGAGTGCTGATGGGCTAAAATGAGCGCGAGAGAAGATTTTCCGCAGCCCGGAGGTCCGAAAAGCAAAAGGCTGGGCAGCCGCGGAGAATTGAAAAGCGTTTGGAGCTGGTCGGAAAGGTGTTCCTGTCCGACGTAGTCTTTTAAATCAAGGGGGCGCAATTCTTCCGGAAGTGGCTTCATTGTTTCTTTTGCTGTTTGTTCCACCAGTGAAGTCCAAGCACCATGACTGCCGCTGTTTCCCATCGTAAAATCCTATTACCGATCGTATATGTTTTAAAGCCCGCGTCGACAAGCAATTCAACTTCTTTCGGGCTGAATCCGCCTTCCGGGCCGATAACGCAAAGGGTATCGCCTTTCAATCCCAAATCTTTTTCAGCCAAAAAAGCTTCGTGCTGATAATCGCTTTCCACTAATAATTGTTTATGCTCAAAGTCTTTCGATTTTTCAATAAGTTCTTTCACCCCTTTGGAAAGAGCGGAAATTTCGGGAAGATAGGGGTTTTTGCATTGTTTCGCGCCTGCAATGAGCTGTTCCTGCCATGAGTTTTTCATGTCTTTCGGCACAGGGAATTGGCTGCGTTCCGCTTGCCAAAACCATAGGGCATGGGCTTCCAGTTCAACGCATTTTTCAAGAATGAATCCTCTTCTTGCGGCTTTGCCCCAACCGAGAGCGAGCGTTATTCTCGATTGTTCTTCCGGGTACATTTTTTCCGCAAGCAATGTGAGTTTCGCTTCTTTTTTGTCTATGCCTGAAATCCGGCAAATCGCTTCTTTGCCTCTTCCGTCAAGCAAACTGATTTCTTCGCCCGCTTTCAAACGCAGCACTTTGGATAAGTGGTGAAACTCGTTTCCGGTCAGTGTCAGTGTATGCCAATTTTCAGGTTCCAAATAAAACGTATGCATATTAAAATCCGTTGTAAAGAGTATCTTTCGTATGTGATTTTTGGATGCCGGCAATCTCGTCTTTCACAGTGATGAGTTTGCTGTAATTTTTTTTGATTTCAAGACCTTTAGCCGTCAGCTGGCTGTCCGGTTTTTCTATGTAATGTTTCAGCAGGTAGCGGTTATTCAGAATTTTGTTGATTTCATAAAGCGTGCTTTCAGCTATCGTATCAAAATAATGTATGCTTTCGAAACGCAGTTCTTTTGCAATGGCGACGGCTTCAACAAGCATTTGCTCATAGCTGAGCTGTTTGTCCTTGTATTTTCTGGAACGGATTTCCTCTAAAACCCTGACTTTTCTTGCCTGTACGATGAAGCTGAATTTATTGAGATTTTCCTGTATGAGCTCATGCAGATCAAGCGTATCTTCTTCATGGAGTTTTACAAAATAAGCTTCGATGATTTTGCTCAAATCAAGGAAAAATTCATCGCTGTAACCGATAATTCTCCTTTGATGTTTGGACAGCCATGTGAACAGAAATTTTAAGCGTTTTTCTTCCGTGTCGGTATTTTCAATAAGCTCTGTTTTCTTGTAAAGGACGGTGCCGTAATATTCGCCCCGTATGATATCGTTCAGGCGGATGATGAGATTGGTTGTGTCACGGAGAACATTGATATTGGTAATGGCTTTGCCTGTCAGCGGATGGATGATTTCATGGGACATGATGGACAAGGCTCTGTCCTGCCTGATGTTTCCTTTGTTGAAAGCGTGCTGCTTATAGTGCACGCGCAGGATGACCACACGTCTTTTTTCATCCACAAAAGCGTTTTGTTCTTTGATTTCATTGATTAAATCCGTTTGCTCCTTATCGATGCTCACAAGGGTGATTTTATCGACAGCCGGATACCGTATATGTTGGTGGTTGTTCCAAATCGTTGTGATAACTCTGTCTGATTGACCGAGAACGCGGATAAGGAAATTTTCTCCTGTCTTATGCAAACGTCTTGAAAAAAGGGCAGCCGAAGTTCTTCGCTCCGAGGCAATGGGAAATCCGTAAAGTTCCATTAAATATTGCATGACGAAATTTCTGTTACGTTGGTACAATTGATCGTTGCCCATTTGAAATTTGCCGATACGAAGACCGAAGCGCTTAATCTCGCCGTTCATATCGGACGGAAAAGAGGCGAATATTCCGGAAAGTTGGTAATGTCCGTAAAAACTTTTGCTGATTACGTGCGCTCTGTCCATTTCAATAAGATAGGGCAAAAGATACGGGTAGAGCTCCAAAACCGTGATGTCTTGGCGTTGAAAGCGTTTTTTAAATTCATTGTGCAGATTGCGGGGCATTCTCGCAAGCATGGTATGGTTGTTTTTTTGCGTGACATAACTTTCCAAAGGACAGCACGGACCTTTTGAAAACGATAGAAATTCGGAAATAGGGTGCAGGGAATCATACTGGAAAACTTCTTGAAAGGAAGAAAGTTCCCTGTCGAGCACAAGCATGGAAAATCCGGGCAAATTATGGTATTCGTAACTGTCGGATTCAAAAGAGGGCAATAAGGACCGCATGTCGATAAGCGGATAATTCTTATTTTCAAAAAACGGTTTGAGCAGCGTTTCGCGGATATGGACAAAATCAAGGTATTCTTTGAGATCTGCAAGGGTGGTAATAGAAATGAAATTAAAGGAATCCGGCTGATTGTCAAATTTCCATTTAGATTGAGAAAAAGCTTCGGTATATTGTTTCATTCGTATTATCCTTGAAAATTCCTGACTTCATAATATCGCAATTTTGCAAATTTATCCAGTCAAAATTTCTTGAAAAATGAATTTTTTTTAGTGTTTTTCTATTGATTAACCAAGGCGTTTCTTGCTATATCGTAATGAACGGGAGAAAGGTTGTCCATATGGAAAATACAAATATTTTTTTTGATAAAAGCGGTATTTTTGATAATTTTTTAGCGTTGATCGCAAGCACGTTCGACGCGCATTCTGTTTTGTTGTTCATGCCCGAAAGCGAAAACAGCGCGGCGAAATTGGTTTCTTTTTTCAGTATGAGCGACAAGTCCGTAAATCAGAACGCGCAGCTTGCTCAAGGAAAAGGTTTGGTGGGGTGGATTTTAAAAAACAAACAGCCTTTATTATATCAAATTCCTGAAGAAAATCAGGCGAATTTAGGATATTATCTTGATGATACCGAAGATTCCATTCATTCTTTCATGGGAACGTTCATCGCAGGAAACGGCGCTTTGTGCCTGGACAGCAAAAAAGCGAATTTTTTTTCCGAAAACCAGCAAAAACTGCTGGATTTGTACGGAAAGATTTTACCTCAGCTTTTTACGATTGTTAACAACAGCATGCAAATCCATACGGCTGAAGATTATTTTCAGCTGTTGGAACAGCTTGCCGATTTGAAAAAAAATTATAACGGCTGGTCGCCGTATTTAAGAAAGCTTTTGCAGCTGCTGTCTTCTTCCTTGGGCTTTGAATATGTCGCTTTTACCTCTTTGTCCGATAAAAAGGACCATTATTATATAGACGGGGAGTTTCCTGCGATTACAATGAATAAGGAATTCGGCTTCGGCGGCGGACTTGTGGGCTGGGTGTATAAAAATGAAGAAATGATTCAAAACGACGGAAAAGAAAATAACCGCAGTTTGCCTTTGTATTCAAAAAATGACGGATTGCCGCTTTTTTCCGCCACGGTCTGCATTCCTGTCCGCGTTGAAAAAAATATTGCGGCGGTATTATGTTTAGCTTCAGCAAGTCCCAAAGAATTCGACACCGATTTTAAAATCATTATGCGTGTGATCAGTGAGGATTTGGCACAATTTTTGGAAATTGTCGCTTTGCGTTATCGGGTTCACAGGATGACGAAAAAATAAATCTTTTTACAGTTGGTTATAAACAAAATCAATAAATACGGTAAGATACTGATTTTCGGTTAAATATAAATAGAAACATGCCGTGACAAAAAACGTAAAAATGAAAATATATTCCGAATAGGTATTGGTCCGGACAAGCTTCACGGCGAATTTCTTGTCGGGATTGATAAAACGCGGAACTCCTTTCACGGTTAACATATCAAGAAAAATATGTGAAAAAATCCCTATGAAGAAGGCGGGGATAATCTCTTCGTATTCCATTAATTCCTGAAAGTCCTTTTGCATGCGGGGGATGATGACCGCATAAACAAGAAGCAGAGAAACAGCATACCATATCCATGCATGGCTGTGTTTCCTATGGATTTTATTGAAGCTGAAACCAAGTTTTGTCAGAAAAAAATCAATACTGTCCGGAATTGTCGAGCCTAAAAAACACGAGGCTATTCCCGATATGTCGAATTTGCACATTGCAGCTACGCCGACGGCGAAAATTCTGTGCGAAAACCATTTCATTCTTATACTTGCGTACGCAGATAAGCGACCATGCAGCTGCTTATTAAAGAAAGGACAAACCAAAATGCAAGGGCTTTGCCTGTTGTCGGTTTTTTCATGAAAAAAGCTGTGCAGCGCGGCGCAATAAGGCTGCATAATGCGATAAAAGTGCTTGAGACCGCAAGAATAATGAAGAAAAGCATTAAGTTTTCCATGTTGACCTTTTTTATATCATCGGTTATGTTTTTAAGGTATGCTTTCCCCTCAACGCGTGATTTTGTTGTTCGTTGTCGGGTAAAGCATATGCTGTTAGTTTCGATAAATATTTTTGTTTTTTTTCATAAAACGGAAGTATAGTCAAATGTATTTTTTTGCAACTATGAAATTTTTTTAAAATCGGAGAAGCTATGAAAAGGCAAATAATAGAAATCAATGAAAACAAATGCAACGGATGCGGGCTTTGCATAAATGCCTGCCACGAGGGAGCGCTTGTTCTTGAAAATGGAAAGGCGAAGCTCGTCCGCGACGATTATTGTGACGGACTCGGCAGTTGTTTGCCGGTGTGTCCGATGGGGGCGATAAGCTTTATCGAGAGGGAAGCCTTGCCGTTTAATGAAGCGATTTTGTTTTCGCACTTTAAAAATCAAAAAAACGGCAATTCTCCGGGCAATACCATAAGTGAATTAAAAAATAAGATTTTGAACCCGTCACAAATTCATTCGAAATTATCGCAATGGCCTTTGAAAATCAGCCTTGTCAATTCAAATTCCGAATTTTTAAAAGAAGCTGATTTGTTGATTGCCGCAGACTGCACAGCGTTTGCGTATGGAAATTTTCACAGCGAATTTATCCAAGGAAGAATAACGCTGATTGGCTGTCCAAAATTTGCGGTTGAAGATTATACTGAAAAACTGGCTGAAATTTTAAAAATAAATTCAGTCGAAAGCATTTTGCTTGTAAAAATGGCTGTCCCTTGCTGTTCCAAATTGGAAACCATGCTCAAAAACGCACTGGAGCTTAGCGGAGCAGATACTTCTTTAATTGTAAAAACAATTTCTCTTGAAGGAAATATTTTGTAAAACATTCCATAAATCGAGGTCGTACTGAAATCATTATGCAGCGTGTTTTCGAGTTCCGTTCATTTTTAGTTTTCCTTATTTTTGTAAGTTTGCTTTTTTTCGCCCTGTTAATGCCTTTTTTGGGAGCGATTTTTTGGGCTGTCGCTTTGGCTATTGTTTTCGCTCCCGTGCAAAATTTTTTCAGCCGCCATATTAAATGGAAAAACACCGCCACATTGTGCACATTGTTTTGCTGCACCATGATTGTTGTCTTGCCGTTTTTGTTCATTATCAGTTCCGTAATAGCGGAATGCGTTAAAATTTATGCTTCATTGAGTTCCGGCACAATTAATCCTGCCTATTATTTTGATGAAATTCAAAAGGCGTATCCTTTCATACAGGATATTTTTAATCAATTAAATCTCGACCCTGCGCAGGTAAAAGAAAAAATCAGTTCATTCGCTTTAAGAGTAAGCGGTTTTGTCGCTCAGCAAACAGTACATCTCGGACAAGGAACGCTTTCTTTCATCATGCAGGTTGCCATTATGCTTTATGTTGCATTTTACATAATGCGCGACAGCAAAATGCTTGTCATGAAACTGCATAAAGCATTGCCTCTCGGCTATAAGCGAGAACAGCTGTTTTTTGCAAAGTTTACCGAAGTGACACGTGCGACTATCAAGGGAAGTTTGATTGTTGCTATTGTGCAGGGAACGCTGGGCGGGCTTGTTTTTTATTTTTTAGGGGTGAGTTCCGCCTTGCTGTGGGGGGTCGTTATGACCTTGTTTTCCCTTATTCCCATGGTCGGAGCCAGTATTGTCTGGCTTCCCGTCTGCATTTATTTCTTTGCCGTGGGCGCGGTTTTAAAAGGTTTTATCCTGCTCTTTTTCGGCGCTGTCGTTATTGGGTTGATGGATAATATTTTACGTCCTGTTTTAGTCGGGCGTGATACGAAGCTGCCGGATTATCTTATATTGTTATCCACTTTGGGAGGTTTTGTCATATATGGCATGAACGGTTTTGTTGTCGGGCCGCTTATTGCGACGCTGTTTATCGCCAGTTGGGAAATTTTTTCTCTGGAATTTAATTATGACGATACAGATGAAAGTGAGAATGAAAATTAAAAAAACATGAAAAGCGGACAAACAAAAAGTCCCTCATGGTGCGAGGGACTTTTTGCTTGTCTTTTTTGTTCGATGTTATGATTATGAATATGTCAGGAATATTTCTACGTATATCAAAGTATATCAAATAACTTCATAACATTTTTTAAGAAAATATTATTTTTTTAGATAATTGATTGCGTTTTCAAAAATAACCGTTCCCAACGTCCTTGTTTTTTTATCGTTGCTGTTCGCCCAATGAGGGTGGTTCGTGCTATGGTTGAACGCTTCGGGATGCGGCATGAGTCCGAGAACACGTCCTGTGGGGTCTGTCAGACCGGCGATCGCTTTAGGTGAACCGTTCGGATTGTAAGGATATTCTTGCGTAATTTCACTTGTATTGGGATTTGTATATTGCAGGCAAATCAAATTCTCTTGTTCCAAACGGTCGAGGGTTGCTTCATCAGGCGTGACAATTCTTCCCTCACCATGGCGAACCGGAACTTGCAGCAAATCAATTCCTTGTGTGAAAATGCAGGGGCTTTTGGGATTGGCTTTTAATTCCACCCATCTGTCTTCATAGCGGGCGGAAAGATTATGGGTTAAGGAAACTTGGCGTTCAAAACGTTTATTGTCAAGGCAGGGCAAAATTCCGAGTTTGACAAGCAATTGAAATCCGTTGCAAATTCCCATAATTAATTTGCCGTCATCAAGGAATTTGTTTAAATGCTCAAGAAGCGGTTTTTCTTCGCTGTCTTTTAAATAAAGCCAGCGTTGGGCGGCGGCATGTGCTGCGCCTAAATCGTCGCCGTCTAAAAAGCCACCGGGAAAAAGAAGAAATTGATAATCGTTTAATTTTACCGCACCGGAAACAATATCTGAAAAATGTACGATATCCGCTTCACCGGCACCGGCCTGACGGACGGCATATGCGGTTTCCTTATGTGAATTTGTGCCATACCCGGTTAAAACAAGCGCTTTTACAGTTGCCATTTTAGCTCCATTATGTTTTTTAATAAAACTATTTGTTTTAATTTATATTTTTTTATTAAAAAAATTTTCTTTTCTTCTTTTGAAAATATAGTATAGTAGCGAAATAATAAAAGGTCAATGCGTGATAAAAAGAAAAATTTTTGTTCGTTTTTGGCTTTCTTTCTTATTTGAGTAATAACTTTTATTGAGGTCAGCATGAAAACCAAGTTTATTTTTGTAACCGGCGGTGTTTTATCTTCTTTAGGTAAAGGTCTTGCAGCAGCTTCTTTAGGAGCATTGCTCAAAGCCAGAGGGCTTAAAGTTACTATTCAAAAGCTTGATCCATATATTAATGTCGACCCCGGAACAATGAACCCTTTTCAGCATGGGGAAGTGTATGTCACTGACGACGGCGCGGAAACCGATCTTGATTTAGGGCATTATGAACGCTATCTCGGCATTTCACTGTCCAAAAGAAACAGCACTTCGGCAGGACGTGTTTATTACACTGTTTTGAATAAGGAACGCCGCGGCGATTATCTCGGAGGAACCGTGCAGGTCATTCCGCATATTACCGATGAAATCAAACGCTGTATGCTGAGTTTGGCTGCGGACGCAAGTCCTGAAGACGCTCCAGATGTCGCTATTATTGAAATCGGCGGTACTGTCGGCGATATTGAAAGTTTGCCGTTTTTGGAAGCTATGCGCCAGCTTCGCTCCGAACTTGGCAGGAACAATTGCCTGAATATCCATTTGACTTTGGTTCCTTACCTTCGCGCCGCCGGCGAATATAAGACGAAACCGACCCAGCACAGCGTAAAAGAGCTTCTTTCCATTGGGGTACAGCCTGATATTGTTCTTTGCCGCTGTGAGGAAACAATCCCGACAGAATTGAAGCGCAAGATTTCCCTTTTCTGCAATGTTGAAGAAGGAGCGGTTTTTTCTTCTGTTGACGTCAAAAATGTTTATGAAGTTCCTTTAAAATTTTATGAGGAAGGATTTGACCAAAAAGTTGTAATCATGCTGCAGCTCAATGCGGGAAATCCGAAACTTGACCCTTGGCGCAAGCTGATCGCTGATTTCAACAATCCAAAACATACTGTAACTATCGGGATTGTCGGAAAATATGTTGATTTGAAAGAGGCATATAAAAGCTTGCATGAAGCGCTTATTCATGCCGGCGTTGCCAATTTTGCAACAGTCCAGCTGCGTTATGTGAATTCCGAAGAAATAAGCAAAGACAATGTCGCGGATATGCTTGCGGGTTGTAACGGTGTTTTGGTTCCCGGTGGATTTGGGTATAGAGGTGTTGAGGGAAAAATTGAGGCGATACGCTATGCACGTGAAAACAAGATTCCGTTTTTCGGAATTTGTTTGGGCATGCAATGCGCCGTTATGGAATTTTCACGTAATGTTGCCGGAATATCCGATGCCAATTCTGAAGAATTTGTGCCTGATTGCGAAAACAATGTTATTTATTTGATTAAAGAATGGTTTGATTTTAGAACAAATAAACGTGAAATCCGCGATTGCACAAGCGATAAGGGCGGAACCATGCGTCTTGGCGCGTACCCCTGCAAATTGAAAAAAGGCACTAAGGCATATGATGCCTACAAGGCGGATGAAATTTTTGAAAGACACCGCCACCGTTACGAATTTAACAATAAGTTTAAAGCGATACTTGAAGAAAAAGGTCTTATTTTCAGTGGAACATCACCTGATGACGAACTTATGGAAATTGTGGAAATTGCAAATCACCCATGGTTTGTCGGCTGTCAGTTCCATCCGGAATTCAAATCCAATCCCATGAAAGCACACCCTTTATTCAGAGATTTTATTGCGGCTTCGATTAAAAATAACGAAGCATAGAAAGTTGCCCCTCTTTTTGAGAGGCTTTTTTGTCGCTTCAGTGTAGAAAAACACTGGCTAAGCCGGAGGAACGAAAAAATTCAGACAGATAACACATCTTTCTAGCATCTAGAATTACAGATACAAAATTTAAACTTTCACGGGGAAAACTTTTCCAAAAGTTTTCCTGTGCTCCCTATTCAAAACGTTTTAATATTACAAGACAATATTGATAAAATCAGATAATAAAACAACACCGTTACAGACTTTGCCCATAGCGGGTTTGCGTTTAGGGGGTGCAATAGCCGTCAGCGAGTTTACGAGCTTTGCGGATAGCGACAGCAGAGCTATAATTCCCCAAAAAATAAAAAAGGGGCTAGACATCACTTTTTGTTTTTAAAGTAAATTTGTTCCATAAAATCCGCAAAATTCTCATTTCTGAATTCATAATCATAATCTTGAAAAAGATAGTGGTCAAGAGTCATAAAAAATATGCATGCTATGCTGAAATATTCTAGTCTTTTTTATACGCGATACACATGGCGGAAAGACCGAAGAAACGATTTTTTTGCATAATTTTTGTTTCTTGAGTGCAAAGAAAAGACAAAAAGGAATTTACAAATTTTGAATGGCGCTGCAATTGGGATTTAGGAGTGTCTTTTTTTGAAAAGAGGTTGTCAGCCATACGGGTTAGTACGGCTAAAGGAAAAACGGAACCAAAATAATAAAAACTGTTCACAGGACAAAGAGAAGAATTTTCAACAAGATTTTCTAAGTTTTTTAACGTATAGCGCCGTTTATGTCCAAGAAAAACATCGTGCTGGCTCCATAAAAACTTGAATGCGGGAACGGATATGAAGAAATAGCTTCCTTTTGGTGCTTTTTCCACATAACTTTTCAGAAATGCCTCATCATCGTCAATATGTTCGAGTACGTCGACAAATAAAGTCAAATCAGGTTCAACTTCCGGACATTCCTCTCTATAATGGATAAGTCCTTCGGCATACTGTTCGTCATATTCGGAATCGTACGCTATGTCGACGCACCAAGATTCTTTTACCCCTGAATTTTTGATAAGGTATTTAGAGAAAAAAGCGGAACCTGCTCCTATGTCAAAAATCGTATCTTTCTTATAGGGCTGTAAAACTTTGGAAACAGCCAAAGCCTTTGACTTATAATACCAGTGGTTGTCAATATCATCACCTAAGATATCGATTTCCTTTATATCCATGCTTTTTTCCTATATTCGATTGGTAATTATAAAAATGATAAATTGAATTGTCACTATTTATCAATGCCAAGGGCAGCGCTTTCATCAACAACCCAAATCAAGTCCCCGCCGGTGGGACGTACGAATTGAGCGGGAAGTTCCGGTTCGCTTAAAAGATTGAGGGTTTTGCTTAAAGCGTCATGCTTTTCTTTGCCGGTGACCATGAATAAACAGCAGCGGGCATTATTTAAAACAGGAAGTGTCAGTGTAATCCTATCCGCATTTCTGCTGCGCACGTATTGGTCGATAACAATGCGCTCTTTTTCTTGAATGGCGTATTCTCCGGGGAAAAGGGATGCGGTGTGTCCGTCGTCGCCAAGCCCTAACAAAATACAGTCGAATTTTGGAAATTCTCCGGGGGCTAAGCGGAAATGTTCCTTAATTAAATTTTCATAAGCAAGTGCGGATTCTACCGGATTGCCTTCACCTTTCATTCTGTAAAAACGGGTTGCGGGTACTTTTGACAAAAGTTCGCGTCTGGCAATGCCGTAATTGCTTTTGGGGTCGTCAGGATGAACGCAGTATTCATCGCCCCAATAAATCATGATTTTTTCCCATGGCAGCCGTTCCGCCCAGTCATTTTCCGCCAAAAGCCTGAAAAGAGGGATAGGCGTGGTGCCGCCTGAGAGCGCAAGAGTGAAAATACCTCTTTCTTCGATTGCTTCTTCACAAATTTGTACCAAATGGTGTGCAACGCGTTCCGCCATGGCGGCAGGGTCTTTGTGAATATGAAGTGCTAAATGTATTGAACGAGCCATATTTTCTCCTTAGAAAAAATCATACGTAATTATACGGTTAAATTTAAAAACTGGCAATTACTTTTTTCTAACGTCGAAGTAATCTCCGTTTTCCGCATTGATCATGGAAGGCGTTGCTTCACAAAGTACGGCATTGGCTGCCGAGAGCTGCTCAAGCTGTTCTGCGGTGAGGGGAATTTGCCAAGCCGTTTGAACGCCGCTGTCCGGAGTAACTATCGTATTGTTTTTAAACGTTTGCTCTAAAATATTCAATCCTTCGTCATTGCTGACAGTGATAGTTACGGCATAAGAAACAAGGTTTTCCGAAAGAAAATTCGGATCAGCGCTATAAGAAATAAAAAGCATGTCTTTTTCACGGTTTTTGGTCAATTTTGCCGTACATTTGGAATTTGGCAAGTATCTTACGATGTTGTAACGTTCTTTACGGTCTTTTAAGGTATTGAAATTCTGTTCCTGATTATGGCGTTTCGAGAGCAGATAATTGTACGTTTGCAATATTTCGTCGAGATTGGCTAATTTTATGATTTTAAGCCCTTCATCTGTTTTTTGCAGTTCAAGCCTGATAGGGATGCTTTGCCAATATTCGTCAAAAATCGTCGTGGTGATTGTGTACGTTTTTGTCTTATCGTCTTTGGATATTTTAAAATTCGCTTCTTTCAGGAGCTGGCTGATATTTTGGGGAATGAACCGGGTTTTATTGATGAAATCGTTCTTATATTCATTTCCTTTAAAAATATCCAGCAATAATAAGGAAATATTGTCTTCTATGGTTTTCGTGGAGGGAATTTCACCGATTTGCGTATACACATATTTGTATCCCTGAATTAATTTAATGAAATCATTGATAAAATGTGTGGAAAAATCTGAAAAATCGATAATTTCATTAAAAAGAACAGGGTCGTTATTGATTAATGAATTTTGCAGAGAGCTGAGAATATAATCGGCTCTGTAATTTTTTATTGATTGATAATAGCTGAAAATGCCTATGCCGGAAAATAAGAGAATATGAAAAACAAGAAGCGGTATCCAAATTTTTTTCTTTTTAAGGAAAGCAAGCTTGGAAAAAACAGGTTTGAATATTTTTATGACGGGTGCGAATATTTTATGAATTATGCCTGATTTTTCAAGTTTTAATTCTTCAAAAAGATTTTCAAACTGTTTGGCTTTTATTTTTGTTTTTTTAGACGTATTCTCGTTATTTTCTTGGTTATTGCTCATATTGTCTTATTTGCTCATTCCATTGAGAAAGTCTTTGTTATTTTTGGTACCGCGCATTTTATCAAGCAAAAATTCCATACTGTCGATGGAGGACATCGGCGCCAGAATTTTTCTCAATATCCAAATCCGATTAAGATTTTCTTCGGAAAGGAGCAAATCTTCTTTCCGAGTACCGGTCTTATTGATGTCAATTGCCGGAAAGACCCGTTTTTCAGCCAAATGGCGGTCAAGATAGATATCCATATTGCCGGTGCCTTTAAATTCTTCAAAAATCACTTCGTCCATGCGTGATCCGGTATCAATCAATGCGGAAGCGATAATGGTCAGACTTCCGCCGCCTTCAATATTTCTTGCCGCGCCAAAAAAACGTTTGGGTCTTTGCAGCGCGTTGGCATCCAGCCCGCCTGACAAAACTTTGCCGGAAGAAGGCGTAACGGCGTTGTAAGCTCGTCCCAAGCGGGTTATTGAATCTAAAATAATCACAACGTCTTTTTTTCTTTCGACCAAACGTTTGGCTTTTTCTAAAACCATTTCAGTAACTTGAACGTGGCGCTGCGGCGGTTCGTCAAAGGTGGAGCTGATCACTTCGGCGTTTTTAACCGTGCGCTCCATATCCGTGACTTCTTCGGGTCTTTCGTCGATAAGAAGCACGATAAGATATATTTCCGGATAAGAAGCGCTGATTGCGTTGGCGATATTTTGCAGTAACGTTGTTTTCCCGGTTTTGGGAGGAGCCAAAATTAAACCGCGCTGTCCGCGTCCGATGGGGGACATCATATCGATAACGCGTCCGGAAAGGTTGTTTTCATCGGTTTCTATGCGCAGCTGCTGATCCGGAAAAATAGGGGTCAGGTTGTCAAACAATACCAAATGCTTGGCATTTTCCGGAGGTTCAAAGCCCACTTCATTGACTTTCACAAGGGCGAAATAGCGTTCTCCTTCTTTGGGAGGGCGGATCTGCCCTTTGACAATATCGCCTTTGCGCAAATGATAACGGCGGATTTGCGAAGGAGAAACATAAACATCATCAGCCCCCGGCATATAACTGCTTAAAGGGGAACGCAAAAATCCGTATCCGTCCGGAAGAACTTCAAGAACTCCGTCGGCTATGATGGTTCCGTTTTGTGAAACGCAGGACTGCAATAACGCGAAAATCAATTCTTGTTTGCGCATGCTGCTTGCATTATCGAGTTGATATTTTTCTGCTAAATCCATCAGCTCGTTCATACTGCGGGTTTTTAATTCCGATAAGCTTAAAAATGTTTCCGCTGCGGAATTTTTCTCGGAAATTTGTTCTTGGGAAGGTGTCTTTTTATGAATGAATTTTCTTTTATATTGTTTTTTTGGGGTAGTATCATCAGCAAGTGCGTAGGAATAATCATCAAGAGGCTGCGGCTCGGAAAAAATTTCTTGTTCTGAAGAAAGATCAGGCATGGAAGAGATTTCTTGTTCTTGAATATTTTCTGTTTCTTTTTTTGGTTTTCTTCCGCGTGTTGATTTCACGGGTTTTTCTTCAACAACATTCTCAGCCACAATTTTTCTTCTTTTTGTTTTTGCAACAGTTTCAGACATAAAAAATCCGTCCGTAATAAAAATAGATTGTAAAGGGGAAAAAAGATATAAAAATGGATTGCATTTGCCTTATAGCCATTTTTTTCAGCTTTGGCAAGATTAATCTTTCTTCTTCATATTAATTTTGTTCATGGCTTTCAGCGCGCCTGATTCAAGTATTTCTTTCAATGCTGTGACGCTTGAAGCGATTGCGCTTTCTATCTCATCCCTGTCCTGTCCAAAGCCGCTTAAAACATAGGAACTTACTTGTGAGGAATCTTTCGGGCGTCCGATACCGATGCGCAGACGATAATAATTTTGCGTACCCAGCCGTGAACTGATTGATTTTAAGCCGTTATGTCCCGCATTTCCGCCATCTTTTTTTAGCTGTATCCTGCCCGGAATTAAATCAAGTTCGTCATGAATGACAAAGAGTTTTTCGGGTGACAGTTTGTACCAAGCAAGCAGGGGCTGAACGCAGTCGCCGCTTAAATTCATGAATGTCTGCGGAAAAGCGCAAATCCAATCGGCATTTTTATACGCGAGCTTAAACGTTATTCCGTTAAATTTTGTGCTTGAAATTTGGTCGACACGATATTCCTTGGACATGTCTTTTAAAAATGCTTCCAGTGCGAGAAAACCGATATTGTGCCTTGTTGCCGCATATTGGCTTCCCGGATTTCCCAGCCCGATTAAAACACCGCCGATTTCCATTTAGTTATTTCCTGTAAAACGGGTTAAATCCCTTGCCATTTCAAAAGTGTTCAATTCAGAGCTCGCCATTTTTCCATAAACGGATTCTGGTTCACGCCGCCTGATATCCTCCAAAATGCTTTTCCATCTTGTGGTGTCGCCCATTTTTTTGTGCAAGCGGGCTTCACGAAGCTGCAAACCGGCATAATCTGTCGATGTATTGGAAACATAGTTGCGGTAACGGTTCAGCCATTCCATGGATTCGGTGTATCTGCCCGCAATTTCGGTGATGTCCATGAGGGCGGCAATGCTTTCACGTTCTCTTTCCATACTGGAATAAGGGGATTGCATGGAGCGCAAATCTTCAAACATGGCAAGAGCGTCCAAATTGGCTTGATATGCTCCGCGCAGATTTTGTTTCTTTTCAGCGTCACGTGCAATGAAATACTGCGCATAAGCCCTTTGGTAAAGGGGAATGCTTTCATTGGCGGCGAGTTCCTGCCAAAGCGGAAGCGCCCTTGCTTCAAGCCCTATGTTTTCCGCCGCAAGCGCCGTTGTATATTTCCTGTTGTTTTCTTTTTCAACAGGTAACGTCCATGGAGAAATTTTTTGATTTATTTCCAAGACCTTGTTCCAATCTTGTTTATTAATGGCATGGGCTAAGAAAATATCGTAGGCATACAGTCCGTTTTGATATTCCTCATCGTTTTTTGGTGTTCTGTCCATGAAATATGTGAGCAGTTCCTCCGCCTTGGCGGTATCATCCCTATTCAGGTAAGCCCTTGCCATAGCCATTCGCAAATTTACGCTGATAGGTTCATAAAAAGCGTGAATGGCGGGAAAATCCTCCCATAAGATCAACGTTCTTTCAAAGTTTTGCTCCGCCAAAGAAAGCTCCATGAGCGGATTAAACGCCCTGTGCAGCAAATCCAAGGCATTGTCGCTCTCTATTTTGTCAATATTCTCATTGAACAGATTTTGTGCCAGATGTGCCGCTTCAAGATAGTTTTTTTCAAGATATGTCTGGGTGGCTAAACGGAGTTTTGCAAGGACAGCTTCTTTGCTGTCAGGATATTCGGCAATGATTTTTCTGTAATACTTAGGAGGATATTCTGAATTGGGTTCGCTGAATATTTGAATGGTTTCATCCAAAGACAAGCCGTTGTCGTAGCGCCCGTTTTCTCCGACATAGAGCAGGGCTTTCGGGGCGTTTTTATGTTCAGGAAATTCTTGATACAGTTGATTGAGAACTTTTTTTGCCGATTCTTTCTCGTTGATGTCAAAATAAAGATTAGCGATTTTAAACAGTATGTCGCCGGCGTTTTCCGCTTTCGGATTTAAGTTGAAAATCTGCCAATAAGTCGCGATGGCTTCTTGGATAAGCCCCTGTTCTTCAAAAATATAGGCTTTAATGACGAGATAGTCGGAAGACTCCAAATAAACTTTAGGCCAGCGGCGGTCGGTAAAGTTTATCATCGAAAGGGTTCTTTCATTGTTTCCCAGTTTATGAAGAGCTTTGATTTGTAACAAAGCCGCATTCTTGGCATAGGTGTTGTCCGGGTAATTATCAATTAAAATTTGCAGGTACTGCGAAGCAATGGCATATTCATTCTGTTTCAAATAGTAATCGCTTAAAAGCAAAATCGCATTGGGCGTGTCGACGCTGTAAGGAAAATTTTTATAGAGCATGTCGGTATAAGCCCTTGCCTCTTCCGGTCTGTTCAGGGCGAGGTACGTTACGACCAAGTCCGCAAGAATTTCGGGTTTTCTAGAAGATTCGCTGCTTGCGTTCAAAGCTTCATGGGCGAAGTTGATGAACTGTTCTCCGACATTCGCGATATTTGTGCTGTTCATGATAAAAAACGCTTTCGCCCTGTTATAATAAATTTCTTCCAAAAGGTTTTTCGGTAAATTAAATCCTTTTAATTTTTCTGCTTCCTCAAAAACCGTTTCGTATACGCCTAAATTATACGCCTTTCGCATGGTTTGTATTGTTGCGGGAATGTCAAGGGGAGGCGGAACTTCATTGCCTTGCTCGTCAACATAGATAATTTCTCCGACAGGGGGAGCATCGGGATTGATTTCCTGCTTATCCGGTTCTGCCGGAACAAGCCCCGCTTCTTCGGGAGTATTCGGAATAACGGTATCGTGCGTTTTATCTTCAATAACAAGGGGTAAATTTTCTTGTTTTTGTTGAATCAACTCAGAAGAACCGGAATTGGAATTTTTATTTTTGTCTGTTACTTGCTGTTTCAGCTCATTTGTTTTCAATTCTTCGGGAGTGATGGGGGCGGCTTCCGTCGGCGGATTCGTATTCAATTTATACGATACGGAAGGGGGAGTAAACTCGGAAGCGTGTTTGTCTGCCGGCAACTCTTCGGTTTTAATAGGTTCGGGTTGACTTGCCTGATTTGCAGGCGCTTTTGTGCTTGCTTCCGCCACAAGCATATGTTTGGCGAGAGGAGATTGTTTTTGCGGAGAATGTTCCGCTTGCGTTGAATTTGCTGTTTTATCAGATGGTATTGCCGCAGGAACGCCGGAAGCGGCTGCCGTATTTTGCGTTGTTTCTTTTTTTTGAAGGGTGGCAGCATTATTCGCGGGATTTTTTTGCTCCGCTTTCAGTTCTTCAAGCTTTGCTTTAACTGTTTCTTCTTTTTCACTGACTTGATTATTAAATTCGATACGTTGCTCTGTCGGTTTCCAGCGAGCGCCCAAAGGGTCTTTATATATGCCGATAATCAACGTGTCTTTATCCGTATTTTGGATAAAGCCGAAGGCGTTATCATTCAAAAGGACAGTTAAGCCGTATTCTGTCGGAATGACATCGGTTATGAGATTTCCTTTGACCAGTTGCAGATTTTTATCAAAATTTTTGCCTTGAATAAGTATTTTATTGGTATCTGTTCTGATTGTTTCAATTTTTTCCTTATTCAAATTATTGCTGATAATAATTTGGTCAAAATTGTTATTTTGGGCGAAACTCCAAGTAAGGGCGTGTGCAAAAGGAATGTTTGCAAACGTTAACAGGAGGGCGGAGAGAATTATTTTTATCTTCATGTTTATTCGGTATTGCGTTTTTTTAGTTTTTCGATAAGAGTTGTGCGTTTTATGCCTAGAATTTCAGCTGCTTGGTTTTTAATGCCTTCAACTTGTTCCAGTGCTTCGTTAATAATTTTATCTTCAATCATTTCTAAAAATTCTTTCAAATTCATATTGTTGTTTTTCATATCGATTAAGGACGGAAGCATATTGGATGAATTTGAAAAATCGGAAAATCCTTGTGTCAAAATCGAGGTCAGGGATTTCTTCTCTTTTTGGCTTACGCTTGAATTTAATGAAATTGCCGTATCTTTTTGTTTGGCGGGCTGAATGGTTATTTCTTCAGGAAGAGGGGGAAGACTGCTTATATCCCCGACTCCGTTTAAAATTTTGGGAGAAAGGTCTGACAGTACGATTTGCGGACCGTCAGCCAAAATGCTTAACCGTTCGGTGAAATTTTCCAATTCCCGCACATTGCCGGGCCATGAGTAATTCAAAAAGACTTTTGCGACATCTTCGGACAACGTCAGTTGTTCGCGTTCTTTTTTTTCACAAAAAACTTTCAGAAAATTTTCCGCCAATGTCAGAATATCGTTTCCTCTTTCACGCAAAGGAGGCAGGTGCAGCGGAATAACGTTCAAACGGTAATATAAGTCTTCCCTGAAATTGCCAAGAGCGACTTCCTGTTCCAAATCCCTGTTCGTTGCCGCCACAATGCGCACGTCGATTTTTTTGGGGCCGCTGCCGCCAACCCGTTCGATTTCTTTCTCCTGCAGGACCCGTAAAATTTTTACTTGCAAAGAGGTATCCATTTCCCCGATTTCATCAAGAAAAATGGTTCCGCCCTCCGCCAGTTCAAAACGTCCGGGTTTGGTGCGTATGGCGTGGGTGAATGCGCCTTTTTCATGTCCGAAAAGTTCAGATTCTAAAAGTTCTTTGGGAATGGCACCGCAGTTGACAGGAATAAAAGGAGCATTGGTGCGTTTGCTTTCCCTATGCAAGGTACGCACTAAAACTTCTTTACCCGTTCCGGATTCTCCGGTAACAAGGACCGTGCTGTCAGTTGGAGCGACTTTGCGAAGAATTTTGAATACTTCCGCAAGAGAGGTGTCTTCCCCGATTATCCCTGAATTTTTATGGGACATATTTCCTCCGTAGGAGTAAATAAAATTATATAATTATTTTAGTACAAAAATAAAAAGTGTCAATAGTCTGACAGATAAAAAATATTTTTTTTTCAAGGGCTTGTTTTTTGAAAACATAAGGTTGAACTTGACAAATCGGGTTATTAATACGTATTATAATTGATTGAATGTTATTACGCAGTGTTTGAATAACGGAGGATATATGCCAATTCTTGAAATTCGTGACGTGCATAAATGGTATGGCGATTTTCATGTATTAAACGGAATCAGTGAAACGGTTGAAAAAGGTGAAGTGGTTTTTATTTGCGGACCTTCCGGTTCCGGCAAAAGCACCTTTATCCGCTGTTTGAACAGATTGGAAGCTATTCAGCAAGGTTCCATTTTGCTTGAGGGCGTCGATATTTATGATAAAAATTTGGATGTGAACGAATTGCGGAGTGAAGTGGGCATGGTTTTCCAACAATTCAACCTGTATCCGCATTTGAGCGTTCTTGACAATATTACGCTTGCGCCGATTAAAGTCCGCAAACTTCCGAAGCATAAGGCTGTCGCCAATGCCATGGAACTTCTCGAGCGTGTCGGAATTTTAAATCAGGCCCATAAATATCCCATTCAATTGTCAGGCGGGCAGCAGCAGCGTGTCGCCATTGCGCGGGCTTTGGCAATGCAGCCCAAGGTTATGCTTTTTGATGAACCTACTTCCGCTCTCGACCCTGAAATGGTGAATGAAGTTTTAAATGTCATGAAGGATTTGGCTTCCGACGGCATGACCATGATGTGCGTAACCCATGAAATGGCATTTGCGAAAGAAGTAGCCGACAGAATTATTTTTATGGACCATGGCGTTACTTTGGAAAAAGCAAGCCCCGAAGTTTTCTTTACCAATCCGCAGCATGAGCGAACGAAAGCGTTCTTAAAAGAAATCTTATAAAAATGAGGAATTATGAGTAACGAACAGGAAAAAGTCATTTATTCGATGCACCGTGTGACCAAACGTCACGGACAAAAGGAAGTGTTGAAAGATATCACGCTTGGATATTTTTATGGTGCGAAAATCGGCGTTTTAGGTTTAAACGGCGCAGGTAAATCATCGCTTTTAAAAATTTTGGCAGGTGTCGATAAAAATTTTGAAGGGGATATTGTTATCGCTCCCGGATACAGTATCGGCTATCTTGAACAGGAACCTCTTGTCGATGAAACACGGACTGTGCGCGAGGTTGTTGAGGAAGGCGTTAAAGAAGTCATCGATTTGGTCCATGAATTTAATGACATCAATGCCAAGTTCGCCGACCCCATGGAGGCGGACGAGATGGACGCTCTTATTGAACGCCAAGCGAAAGTTCAGGAAAAAATGGACGCCGTGAATGCTTGGGACATTGATTCCCGTCTTGAAATGGCTATGGACGCTTTGCGCTGTCCTCCTTCCGATACGCCGGTTTCCGTTATTTCGGGCGGTGAAAAACGCCGTGTCGCCCTTTGCCGTCTGCTCCTGCAAAATCCTGATGTTTTGCTTCTTGACGAGCCGACCAACCACTTGGACGCGGAATCTGTCGCCTGGCTTGAACGCTTTTTGCATACTTTTCCCGGAACCGTCATCGCCGTTACCCACGACCGTTATTTTTTGGATAATGTCGCAGGCTGGATACTGGAATTGGATAGGGGCAAGGGTATTCCATGGAAAGGAAACTATTCTTCATGGCTTGAACAAAAGGAAAAACGCCTTGCTTTGGAAGAGCGTTCCGACAAAGAAAGACAAAAAACACTTGCCCGTGAGCTTGAATGGATAAGAATGGCTCCCAAAGGCAGACACGCTAAAAGCAAAGCCCGTATCAACGCCTATGAAGCCATGGTCAGCCATGAAAGCGAACGTCTTGCCGCTGATTTGGAAATTTACATTCCGCCGGGACCGCGCCTTGGCAATACCGTCATCCAAGCGGAAAATATCAGCAAAGCCATGGGCGACAAAGTCCTTATGGAAAATATGAATTTCATCATTCAGCCCGGAGCCATTGTCGGTATTATCGGACCGAACGGCGCTGGAAAGTCCACCTTGTTTAAAATGATAGCAGGGCAGGAACGTCCTGATAAAGGCGGCATGAAAATCGGCGATACCGTCAAACTCGCCTATGTCGACCAAGGGCGTGACAGTTTGCAGGCAGGCAAAAGCGTTTATGACATTATCAGCGAAGGTGCGGAATTCATAAAGCTTGGCAGCCGCGACATCAACGCCCGCGCGTACTGTTCCCGTTTCAATTTCAATGGCAGCGACCAGCAAAAAGATGTCAGCCTTTTATCCGGCGGGGAAAGAGGACGCCTGCATTTAGCCCAAATGCTTAAATCCGGGGCGAACGTTCTTCTTCTTGACGAACCGACCAACGATTTGGATGTCAATACCATGCGCGCCTTGGAAGACGCCCTTGAAAACTTTGCGGGCTGTGTGCTTGTTATCAGCCACGATCGTTGGTTTTTGGACCGTATCGCAACCCACATCCTCGCTTTTGAAGATGAGGGCGTTGTCAATTTCTTTGACGGCAATTATACCGAATATGAGGAAGACAGACGCAAACGCTTAGGCAAAGGCGCTGATACTCCTCATCGCATGAAGTTCAGGAAATTGACGCGCTGACGCGTGTATCATAACGATGTGACTGTAATACGAATGATTTTTTTATAGGAAGGGAGCGAAGCTCCCTTTTTTCTCGTCCGAAAATAAATTGTTTTTGAAATAGCTTTAACCTTGGTTTTATGACTTTTCGTAAAAACAATACGGTTGAAAAAAATTGCGGTATTACTCCGTAACGATTTTCATGATCAAGTTTTTTGTTATGCTTTGGTTAAAATAAATTTTATGAGTTTTCCCATATCTTGATCAGGGTTTATTTTTTTTAACATCTCAAGAGCATATTGCATCAATTCGGGATATTTCTTCAATTCTGCTATGAATTCATACCGTTGATGTTCTAATGATACGATAAATAAATTCATCGCCAAGTTTTTTTTCAAATCCGAATAATGAACATTCTTATATTTTTTTTCAACTTCAAGGCAAAAGTTGATGTGTAAAATTGCATTATTGAAATACCAAGTCGGGTCATTATCTTCATTCATTGTCCATATCCCGTTTTTATGTCTATTGTAAACGGACATTATTTCATTCAGTTTTCCGATTTTTCCTTTTTCCGCATGAAGCAAATGCCACCAATGATCACAAGGCAACATAGCGTCAGGAATAAGTTTTTGCGGCGTATCTACTGCATTAAAGCGCCAGCGATACATGCAGGAATTGGTTTGTATGAAATTTTTTATTAACAAGTCGGAAAGGGTGAAAGAATTTCTTTGAACAATATCTGGAAAATCAGGAAAAATTTCTGCTTTTTTTCCGTTATCATGAATAACTTTCACCGGATGGAAACAGATTGCATACTCTTTGTGCTGATCTAAAAAATCAACTTGCTTTTGTAATTTCAAGGGGTCTGTGAAATAATCATCCCCTTCGCATAGGGCGACATATTCTGCTGAAATTGCTGGAAACAAAACGTATTTTGAAATTGCGTATCCCTTTTGCCAAAGATTTTTCCTGAGTAAATTCGCTTTGATGATATGCGGATATTTTTTTTGATACGCGGTAATAATTGCTTGGGTATTGTCTGTCGATGCGTCGTCGCAAATATGAATTTCAAAAGGTTCGCTGACTTGCTGCATTAAAAAGCTTTCAATAGCTCGGGCAATGTATTTTTCATGGTTATATGTGGTGCAGGCGATAGCTATTCGAGATTTTCCACTATGCATAGCAATTTCTCCGATGTGAATAAATTATTGAATTTCTGATTTTCAATACAATTCCTGATGGTTTGCGCGTCTGTTTTACCTTGCAAAATCAATTCGTCCTCAAGATATTTCTTATATTTGCCGACCGGATAGATTTTTACGTTTTCTATTTCAATATCAAGTGCATTGATGATTTGATAAATGTCATTCAGTGTGAAAAAACGCACCGCATACAGCACATCATACCGTTTTAATTTGTCAAAATATTGTATGAATTCCGGATTGTGTCCGTTATGCACAGTGAAAGCGAACCGTTTTTTGGTTACACGGAGCTGTTCCTTTGCAAATTGAATTATCTGCTCATTTTCAAAACATCCCCAAAAACCGTTATGGTATGAGAAATCAAATTCCTTATCTTGATAGCTTGTTGAAAAAGCATTTTGCAGGGAAATTTTCTCTTGATACTGGGGAAATAATTTTTTCGCTTTCTTGACGGTGTTTTCACAATAATCAAATGCAAAACAATTTCTTCCCAATTTATTGAGCAGATGGAAATCTCTGAACGACCCCGCGGCTATTTCCAAAATCTTATGCTCGTCATTGTTCAAAAATGCGTTTATATAATAGGCATGGCGCAAATCTTGCTGATAATGGTCGAAGTATTTGTCCCAAGCGGTATTCCAATATTCCTTATCTTGTAATTCAATCATGGTTATTTCTCGTTATGTATGATATATACCGTTTTACGGCATAACAGGTTTTGATTTTTGTTTCATATTCTATTTCCTTATTTTGAAAACAAAGAAAATGATTTTTTACTATGTCATAACCTGCCAGACGTGAAAAGGCTATGCCTGCTGAAAACCTCGGATTGACATCCATAAGATAATATTGTTTTCCATCGAATATGAATTCCGCATTGATCGCTCCTAAAATTTGAAGTTTTTTTCCTAAATGGGAAATCATATTTTGAACTGTTTCATTTTGTTTTATTTTTACACTTACTCCTGCGCCGTGCTGTGTTCTTAAAATTTCTTTTCTTACAATGGAAAAATCATGACCGAATGAATCCCGAACATAGTCTGCCGTAAAAAAATTTCCTTTGATTTTGGGCTGGAAAACATAACGCTCTTTATTGGGAATGTAATCAATTTCCGATAAATCGGACAGATGAATTAATCCGTTGGAACTTCTGCCGTTAAAAGGTTTTGCAATGATGTCGGAAGTTTTTAAGAGTTCTTCGCATTGATTTTTTTTTATATCCGCATAGGAATATGTCGGTATCGGTGTGATGACAGAATCATGCAGAAATATTTTATACAGCGCGTATTTGTTGCGGCAAAGCGTGATGCTTTTATGGTTGGAAAGACAAACAGTTATCCCCTGATTGGAAAAAACATTTCTGTTTTTTGAGAGAATATCAGCTTCCGTGTCGATTAAAGGAAATATATACCGTATGTCATGCTTTTTACAAATGGATAAAAGTGTTGAAATATAGTTGTGGTTATCGGGTTTGGGTATCAAATACGTATAATCAAACAAATGTGAAACACCGACAAGATATTGGGGATAAATATTCGTTCCGACAAGGCAATCCGCTTCACCGTGAAGCGAGGAAATGATTTCTTCGCAGGAAAAAGAACCGTTGGAAGTTATGAGCAGGTTTTTCATATTCTTATTCCTATGCAAAAAGATACTTTTTCTTTTTGTTATAAAAACGGAAATATTTTTTTTGAATGAGAATACGATGGACAATTAATTTCGTAAGGAATTTAAAATAAAAAAACAGAAAAATTTTATAGCTGAATAAAAAATCTTTCTGTTTCATAAGAATAATAAATAATTATGAAATTTATTCTTTAATATATATATATATATGAAGATTCAGCATAGGAAAAACTAATGGTAAAATTTATGGTGCCTGGGGACAGGATTGAACTGCCCACACGAGGATTTTCAGTCCTCTGCTCTACCAACTGAGCTACCCAGGCAACATTTGTCTCTTATATAGAATAGATTTCACTTTGTCAAATATTTTTTTATGTTTTTCTTATTTTTTATTTTACGTATTGATACGTTGGAACAGCAATCAATCCAATCCATAAAAAACAATTAAAATAAAAAAGTGAGCGATAACTCACTTTGAAAATGGAGCCCATGAGCAGGATTGAACTGCTGACCTTATCCTTACCAAGGATACGCTCTACCGACTGAGCCACATGGGCGATGTGCAAAATTTTTGTGATATTTTTTCATGGTCGGGATGAGAGGATTTGAACCTCCGACCCCTTGAACCCCATTCAAGTGCGCTCCCAGACTGCGCTACATCCCGACATAAAAAAAGTGGAGCCCATGAGCAGGATTGAACTGCTGACCTTATCCTTACCAAGGATACGCTCTACCGACTGAGCCACATGGGCGTTTTAATCACGAAACGTCTTTGTACATAAATTTGTTTACATAGTCAAGCAAAAAAATCATTACGTCTTCAATTCATTCTTTAAATAAAAAAACACATTAAAAAACTGCTGTCCGTTGTCTTTGAGAGTATTTGCGGTAATGCCGGATGAAATCTCGCAGGTTAAGCAGCTATAACGTTTATAAAAAAATCATTAAATGTTTTACAGCTGATTTAACTGCCAGTGCAAAGTGAGATTAAACTCAATTCAAAAGCGATGAATGTCCAAAGCTAAAATAAATTTGGTGTGAACGCAGGTTGCCGAGCCATGGTATTCAATAAGGAACGGCAATTTTAGGAACGGTTTAATTATCAATAAAAAAATCATATCAAAAAGCCGATACAGAATAATCATTGTTTGTAATATGAGTATTGAACCTGTACATATTAAGACTTGTATAAAGGAAAAGGGAAAGAAGTATCATAAATTTTTCTTCCGCACGCAAAGACATATGCATTTTTTGTATAACTGCAAAAGATAAAACTATTTTCTTTGCATTGAAAAGCACCGATAAGGATTATCAGTATCTTGTAAGATAACTGTCAATTATTCATGTATGTTAACATAAAAAAGCCCCGCATGAAGCGGGGCGCATTTATTTATGAATGAAAGCGTTTATTTCACTTCCGTAAAATCAGCGTCCATTACATCGTCGCCGTCTTTTTTGTCAGAACCTGCTGCACCTTGGGCTGCCCCTGTCTGCGCATTCGGATCAGCTTGCTGTGCGTAAAGCTGTTCTGCCAATTTATGGGAAGCTTTGCCAAGTTCGTCGCTTGCCGTTTTGATAGCGGCAACATCTTCACCTTGCATTTTTGTTTTAAGGTCAGCAATTTTGGCTTCAATATCCGCTTTTAAGCTTGCGTCCAATTTGTCGCCCAAATCACTGATGGAACGTTCTGTTCCGTAAATGAGGCTGTCTGCTTGGTTGCGTGCTTCGATAACTTCTTGTTTTTTCTTGTCATCAGCCGCATGTGCTTCCGCTTCATGAATAAGGTTTTGAATTTCCTGTTCAGAAAGACCGGAAGAAGCGGTGATTTGAATGGATTGTTCTTTGCCTGTGCCAAGGTCTTTTGCTGAAACGTTAACAATACCGTTAGCGTCAATATCAAAAGAAACCTCAATTTGCGGAACACCGCGGGGTGCAGGCGGAATGCCGGTAAGGTCAAAGCGCGCCAAAGTCATGTTATCGCCAGCCATTGGACGTTCGCCTTGCAATACATGGATTGATACTGAAGGCTGATTGTCCGCCGCAGTGGTGAACGTTTGGCTTTTTCTCGTAGGGATGGTGGTATTGCGTTCGATAAGTTTAGTGAATACTCCGCCCATGGTTTCAATACCGAGTGAAAGCGGGGTGACATCAAGCAGCAGAACGTCTTTCACATCTCCTGCTAAGATACCGCCTTGGATAGCGGCACCCATTGCGACAACTTCGTCAGGGTTCATGGAGCGGTTAGGTTCCTTACCGAAGAACTCACCGACTTTTTGCTGAACAAGAGGCATACGGGTCATACCGCCGACAAGCACGACTTCGTCGATGTCTTTAGCGGATAAACCGGCGTCGGCAAGGGCCTTTTTGCAAGGCTCGATACTGCGTTCAACCAAATCCATGACAAGCTGTTCAAGTTTGGCACGGCTCAATTTCACCATCATATGTTTAGGACCAGTTTGGTCGGCGGTGATGAACGGCAAATTGATTTCGCTTTCCATGGAGGTGGAAAGTTCTTTTTTAGCATTTTCGGCAGCTTCTTTCAAACGCTGCAATGCCATGCGGTCTTGAGCCAAGTCAATGCCGTTTTGCGCTTTGAATTCATTGACAAGGTATTCAATGATACGTTGGTCAAAGTCTTCACCGCCAAGAAACGTATCCCCGTTGGTCGCGCGGACTTCAACAACATTGTCGCCAACTTCCAAAATTGAAATATCAAACGTGCCGCCGCCCAAGTCGTAAACGGCAATTTTTTCATTCGCTTTCTTGTCAAAACCATAGGCAAGGGAAGCAGCGGTAGGTTCGTTGATGATACGTTTCACATCCAAACCGGCAATACGACCTGCGTCCTTCGTTGCCTGACGCTGTGCGTCATTGAAATATGCAGGAACGGTAATAACGGCTTCGGTAACGGTTTCACCAAGATATGCTTCGGCATCGGCTTTCAGTTTACTTAAGATCATTGCGGAAATTTCCGGCGGGCTGTAATGACGGCCGTCAACTTCAACGGCGGCGTCTTGGTTTTGAGCAGCTACAATACGATACGGTGAATGGTCTTTCCATTTTGTAACTTCTTCTGCGTCCGCACGGCGTCCCATAAGACGTTTTACCGCAAAAATGGTTCTTTCAGGGTTGGTGATCGCTTGACGTTTAGCGGTATCGCCAACCAAGCGTTCTTTATCGGTGATAGCGACAACGGAAGGGGTTGTGCGGCCACCATTCGGGTTTGTAATGCATTTAGGCTCTTTGCCTTCCATTACGTAAACACAGCTATTAGTGGTACCTAAGTCAATACCAATAATCTTACTCATATATTCCTCCAAACGGATTATCTGTTATTTATTCGGACTTTCGTCCTTACAAGGAATAAATAAGTATGATTTTTTATTCGACAAGTGTTTTTTATAAAAAAAAATGAAATTTTTTATAAATTTTTATAATATACTGAAATAATATGATAAATTAGAACTCAATTCCTTTTTGTGCGGGTACGCCCTTGGAGCAGGCGTGTTTTATTTCTTGAATTTCCGAAACGATGTCGGCTTGTTCCATAAGCCAGTCTGGAGCGTAACGTCCCGATAAGACAAGATGCTTCTTGTTTGCTCTGCAAAAAGAAATGAGATTTTCGATTTCTTCCTTGCTTATGAGTTTCGCATGGTATGCGTAAAGGATTTCATCGCAAACAAGCATGGAAACTGTTTCTTTCTTTGTTTCTATCCATTTTAAACAGGCAAGAACGGCCTCTCTGTGTTTCGGACGTTCTTCCTCTTTTCGGAAAAAGCCTTTTCCGCCGATATACAGATTATCTTGAAGCAGCTGTTGAAGAAAAATTTGTTCTCCGGCCTGCACATCGCTTTTCATGAACTGCACAAAACAAAGGGGAATGCCGTTTCCCAAAGCACGGATTGCCTGCCCCACCGAGGCGCTTGTTTTGCCTTTGCCGTTTCCTGTGTAAACAATGATCATTCTTCACCTTCCAAATTGTACAGCTTCAGTTTCGTATGCAGGGTTTTGCGTGAGATACCGAGATGTTTCGCCGTTTCTGACTTATTGTCGTTATTTTCTTTCAATGTTTTTAAAATAAAAGCTTTTTCCATATCTTCCAGCGTGGTGATATTTTCAAATTCGTTCTTTTGCTTATGGTGATGCTGCAAAAGTTCCGGCAATTGCGCAACATCGATATAATCGCCATACGTTAAAATGCTTGCCCTTTCAATAACGTTTTCGAGTTCCCGAACATTTCCCCGCCATTCGTGTCTAATGAGACAATCCATCGCTTTTGGCGTAAACCCTTTGATATTCTTATTGTTTTTTCTCGAAAATTGCGTAAGGAAATGCTGGGCGAGAATGGGAATATCTTCTTTTCGTTCCGCAAGAGCCGGAACGTCAAGCGTTATGACATTGAGCCTATAATATAAATCTTCTCTGAAACTGCCTTTTTGAATTTCTTCTTCCAAATTTCTGTTTGTGGCGGCAATAATCCTTACATCAATGAATAGAACTTCATCGCTGCCGACCCGCTGAATTTCTTTCTGTTGAAGGACCCTGAGGAGTTTGACCTGCATTTGCGGGGAAATCTCGCCAATTTCATCAAGAAAAATCGTTCCGCCGTTCGCTTGAAAAAAACGTCCTTCCCGTTTTTTGTCCGCTCCGGTGAACGCGCCTTTTTCATGCCCGAAAAGTTCCGATTCCAAAAGCGTTTCAGAAAGGGCTGCACAGTTGACCGTTACAAACGGTTTGTCTTTGCGGTGGCTTAATTCGTAAATGGTGCGGGCGACAAGTTCCTTGCCGGTGCCTGATTTGCCATGAATTAAAACGGTCGCGTCCGAAGGAGCGAAACTTTTTATCAATGATTTCAATTCGATAATAGCTTTGCTGTTGCCGATAATATCGGTTTGAAATTCCATTTCCATTGATTTCACTTGTTTTTTTAATTTCGCATGTTCAAGGCTGTTATCGAGGGTGATTTTCAGTCTGTCAAAATCAAGTGGTTTGGTGAGATAATCGTATGCGCCGTTTTTGACGCATTCAACGGCATTGTCGATATCGGAAAAAGCCGTCATCATAACAATAGGAATGGCGGGATTATACGCATGAATGAATTTTAAAGCCGTGACGCCGTCCATGTCCGGCATACGGATATCCATGAGTACGCAATCATAGGGGGTTTCTTTTATTTTTTCAACGGCTTCAAGTCCGTTTTCAGCTCTTGAAATTTTAAACTGCCATTTTTTCAAAAGCGTTTCAAGCATGAGTCCATGGGGTTTATCGTCATCGACAATCAGAATATGGTTGTTCATACATTCCTCTTTAGTTTATCGGCAGCGTAATAATAAAGGTTGTGCCCGCATTTTCTTCACTTTCCGCTTTGACCGAGCCTTTATGGGCTTCAATGATTTTTTGCACTATGACAAGTCCAAGTCCGGTTCCTTTCGCTTTTGTGGTGTAATAGGGGGTGAACAGACTGGAAAGTTTGTTTTGCGGTATTCCTTGTCCCTTGTCTTGAATGGTGATAAGCGTATTATTTTGTTCCTGCCATGCTTTAATGGTTATTGTTTTTTTGTTGTCATCGGAAATTTTATGCATCGCTTCGATGGAATTGATGAGCAGGTTATAAAAAACCTGTATCATCCTGTCGAAATCCAAAGTAAGTTCCTGTATGGCTATTTCGTTGACAAATCGTATACCATGTTCTTTTGCTTGAAGCATAAGCGATTTTTCAACCTGCTCAATAAGTTTTTGTAGGGAAACCTTATTCAAGACAAGGGTATTCGGTTTGGAAAACTCGAGCAAATCGGAAATAACCTTGTCAACGCGGCAGATTTCTTGGTTCATGATTTGCGCAAGCGCTTTTTCTTCACTGCCTTCTTTGGCATTTTCTTCAAAAATTCTCGCAAAGCCTTTGATGGAACTTAACGGATTGCGGATTTCATGCGCTATGCCGGCTGCCAATTGTCCGACGGAAGCAAGCTTGTCTTTTCTGTTTAATTCTTCCTGTAATTTCTGAATTTCTTTTAAATCGCGCAAAATGATGCCTATTGCTTTTTTTTCATTATCAATATTGATGCTGAAACTGTTCAGTTCAAAATTGTTTCCCGAATTGCCGGCAATTTTCACCAGTGCATTGATAACAGGCTTGTTGAAATCCAAATATGCTATGGCAGGAATAAAATCACAAATATTTTTTCCTGTGAGATTGCCTGATTTGAACATTTTTTCCGTAATCGGGTTGCATGTGATAATCGTATTTTGCATATTGATTGTGATGATACCCAAAGGAATTGTGGTCATCAGTCCGTCGAAATACACTTTTGATTCTTCAATAAGTTGGTAGTATTTTTGATATTTTTTCAAGAGGATGAAGGATAAGATACTCATGAACAGAAGAAAGCCGAATGCAATGGTATTGATAAGAATTTTTCTGTCGTCCAACAGCTTTGCCTGCATAATTTCTTCTGTTTTAAAGCCGACCACCAGAAAAAGCTGACGGTTTTCGGCATTTAAATTTCTGTTAAAATCCGATCTGTGCTGCATGAAGCGTTCTCTTCTGTGTTGACTATGCATGGAATGTTTTGGGGGACGGGAACGAAAAAGCGTTCTTTGCACGATAATATACTCGGTTTTATTCAACTTTGCCTCATCGAATGAAAAATCTAAATTGATACAAAAATTGCCGTTGCCGTTATTCATATCGCATGCAGGGGAATTGACGGGAAGCATTTGTCCGATCATGGCGGAATTATTGGAAATAAGAACTTCGCCCCGTTCATTGGCAAGCGCGATAAATTCGACATCGTCCTGCAAGGCGTAATTCACGATCAAGTCATCCAATCTTTCTTTTGTGTTCACATTGGAAGCGATAATATTGGATTCTATTGTTTGTAAAATCGATTTGCCCCGTTCATGAATAAGAAAACTTGAAACATGAATATTACTCTTTGAAATTTGAATATCCCATAGCAAAAGGGAAGACGCCACAATAAAAACAATAAGCAGAATGCCATAGGGAGCTATTTTTAAAAATTTTTTTTGCATGGTTTCTCTTTAAATGTCGCTTTACTCTTTTGCTTGCAAAATGCATTCCTTTAACATATGGTTATACAATATCAAGAAATGCAAAATAAAAATGTGTAAAAATGTGACAATAATGTTTTATGTTGTGTATTTTTTTACATGTTTTTATGAAGATTACAAGTTAAAAGTGAAAAAACAGGAAAAATCGATTGAAAATCATATACGGTGATTTTGGAATGAAAATTGCTGTATATAACGATAAGGAGAATTGTATGAAAATAAAAAATATTGTTATTGCCTGCGCAATGATTTTAGGATTGTCTTTTGCCGTATCTGACGGGTATGCTTTTGCCAAAGAAGATACGTTGAGAACTTTTGAAGAATTTGTTCAAGATGAAAACAATTTTGCAAAATGGGAAAAAGACCATGCCGTCCACATTAAAAAAATACAGGAATTAAAAGACGAAAGACGTGTCAGACGGTTGGAGTATAAGGCGTTTACCCATAATCCCAATGCGGAACCCAAGCAAATTTCAAAAGCCGCACGTGATATTGTGATGCTTGACCGTCAAATCCAAACATTGAATGAAGAATTCATAAAAAATACCCGTGAAAATTACGGGGTTGATTTTATGGGATTTGAATTTCACAGGAATTTTGCGCCATGCTTCAATTCACAATACCCGCTAATGAATTGCCCCGCATTCAACGGGGAAGTTCCAATGCGCAAAATACCGCCTCACCACGTAAGAAGAGCCATGCCTCATCATGAATTGTTCGGTGAAATGCCTCCGTTTGCCGAAGACGGACAAGTTCCTATGGAAAAACCAGGAAAAATGCAGGAAAAAATGTAAGAAAATATTAAATAAAAAGGGGCGTAACGCCCTTTTTTTATTTAATGATGTTCATATCTGTTTGTTCCCATTCATCCAAAATTCCGGAATTTGCCAGCGCTTGATACAAAACAATTCCCGCGCTTGTGGAAAGGTTGAGACTTCTCACCGTATTAAAAATCGGAATTTTTACTCTGTATTCGGATAAATTAAGAATATCCTGAGGCAGCCCTTTCGTTTCAGGTCCGAAAATGAGTGCGTCCTGCCGCGTGAAATCAAACCTGTGCAAACTTTTTCCGCCTCTTGCGCTCGTCATGACAAGGCGGTGATGTTTTCCCGTCTTATTCATATAGCATTCAAAATTTTTCCAGACGGAAAGGTTCACATAAGGCCAATAATCAAGTCCGGCTCGCTTTAAATATTTATCGTCCAAAGAAAATCCCAATGGTTCTATGAGGTGCAGTTCTATCCGCGTTCCGGCGCAAAGGCGGGCGATATTGCCGGTATTCGGCGGAATTTCAGGATTATAAAGAACAATATGCATACGTATCCTAATATTCAATTTGGCAAATTTTTTGCAATTGTTTCAAGTATTGCTGATGGGTATCAAGATAGAAAGACAACGCTTTTGCAAAATTTTCGCCCAATGTTTCATCAATGAACAGTTGACTGACGTCCTTATGGCAAAGCAGTACGTACTGCATGCGCAGCATTACCAATTTTTCATTTTCGGAAATATTTTTAATGATGTTCCTGAGTGTTGAATTGGAGCGGGGCTGATAATAATACAAATACATCAAATCAAGAGCGTTGATTATCATGCTTGTGTAAAGCTGTTTGTCAACCTGCTTTAAATTATTGAGCAGTTCCTGAGGATTTTTCAAAAGTTCCAAGCATCCCTTTTCAGGAAAATGCAGCTCAAGTTTGGTGAACTGCGTATACAGCTTTTCAAAAGCCAGCTTGTAATCCCATTGCCTGAACCAAACATTGCTGTTTTTGTCGGCATATCCTTCCACAAGGGCGGCTCCGGTATCGGAAGCCATTTTCGATGTGATGGCGGAACAGGCAACCACAAGCTCTACGGCATTATGCACGCCTATTGCCAATAAAAATGAAAAGAAAATATTATTGTAAACAAGGGAAATCGGAATGGCAAGAAAACTTCTGAAGAAGTTGCCGATAATGGCTTCCGTTTGCAGACCTCGAATATAGTTGTGTCCCATGATATAAAAACCGTTCACAAGGGATATAACCGTAAAGGAGAGCAAAGGATTATTCGATGCTGTTATGCCGCAGGTTTGCTCAAGAAAGTCGACACGCACTATCGATTCCAATAAAATTACGGAAATACCCGTATACATGAGAGAATCGCATAAACGGCTCCAACTGACATAGTTATTCCAGCGCATGAGCGGCGACCGCTGCAATCCGCCGACTCCGAGAATGGCTTGGAAAATATTCCGCACTCCGGTAATAATGAACCAAATGAGGGCTCCCCACCATGCGAGGAATGCGATATCCTGCGTGTCCTGGAAAGAATACAAGGCGGAAACATAACCGATGAATACTTTGATAAAGTTCGACAGGTTACTGTTTAAGTAATTGTATTTATGAAGGGTGTTTTTAGGCGTGCTGGCAACAAAGCCGTTTGTCGTGCGCAGCCCTTTTCCTCCCAAGGTGACAATATCGCCCTTATCGGAAGAGAAATCTTCCAAGGCATAAGAACAATTGCCGTTATTGAAAACAGAAGTATCCGTTTCAAAATCCGTATAGGTTTTGATTTTTTTATAGGTAAGCTTTTTAATGAGCGGAATTTTTCTGAGAAGCTTGCAAAACCATGAAACTTTTTCATTGTTATGGGGCAAAATATAGGTTTCAACCAAGCGGACTTCTTTACGAATTGGAATAATCATTCTTGATTCGTTCGAACTTTTCTTCAACTCCTTAATGGTTCTAGCCGGCAGACATTGGATGTAAGCAAGCCCCATGCCAGCCAATCTGCCGACACGGCTTGTGGAATCCGTACCAATGCGGGTGAAAAGTTTTTTTCCCCGGTAATAATTGATAACAGTAGGGATATTGCTCAATATTTGCTGTAAAGCTTTAACTCTTTCTTCAAGCGTGACAGGCCGCAATTTGGGGTTGTCACGGTATTCCTGAATTTTGGATTTGTCTGCAAATTCGTCCGCATTGCTTGCTGCTGACAATAAATGTTCATGGTCTTCGTCAAACAACGTTATTTCAGCGCTTTTTTTACAAGTTTCAATGAGTTTTAATAAAATTGATTTTAAAAGCGGGGTGTTGTTTTTATTGATAGCAACCATCAATTCATTGATTTCGGCGATATGTTTTGATCTGCCTTTCTGCCAGTCGTATACGTTGAAAATTTCCAAATGGGTGATTTCACCGTCAGTATCCCAAAGCAGGTTGATAACTTCTTCAGGAGTCGTATTGGCGAGGTTTAAAACAATATAGCTGTTTGAATGGACTTGTTTTAAACGGTAAACAAGCTGGTGGGGACTATATTTCACAATACTTGGAATTTTATCCAGATCTTCTTCCGTAAGCACTTCCGCAATAAGTTCCTTTTCAATAAGATGTTCGCAATCTTCAAGAAGTTCAAGAAAATATTCCGTTGTCAGCTTATCATAATTATTCAATTGGTTTGTTAAAATCTGCAATTCCTGAGGGTCGCTCGTGTGCTGCATTTTTTCTTTAATAACGGAAACACGTTCCGTGAGTGTTTTTTTCGCATCATCATGGATAAGTTCCGCCAAGTGCAAAACCGAACTTTGCCCGATACTGACGAATTTCTTATATTCTTCCGTCGAAATAGGCGACAAATCGAGAGAAAATTCTTCATTGATTTTATTTTTAAGATTTTGATTCCATTCATCAACAATTTTAAATATGAATTTCTCGCGCCAGCGGCTGATTTGCCTTGCGTCCTGCATTAAAGCCTGCATATCGGGCTCCGCAATGAAATCCAAAAATTCGTCAGTGCCGTATAAACCCTGAGGAACCCAAATAAAGTCGATAAGTCTGTGGCGGTAAATGATATTGTATAACAAACCGATACGAACCTTTATACCCATGATTTTGCTTGCTTCCAAAAGTTCATAGGCGGTTTCCGGTTTAATATAGTTATAATAAATGACGGTTAGGGAGCGTATCCCTTTAACCCAGGCGTCCATTATGAGGTGGGTAGGCGATTTTCTGCCTTTCGTGTTGGCATCATGGATATGGTGGTCGAAAACAAGCTGATTCCATGCTTCCGGCATTTCCAGTAAATGATAACGGCGCAAAAGTTTACGGACAATAGTCGGTTTTCCCGTTGCCGCAATACGAAAATCGTGGGCGAGCTGCAATTGTTTTTCTTCATTGCCGTAGGTGCGGATAAGCTCCTTCATGATTTCAATGAGAACACGGGCGGTATTTCTTCTGAATTTCGTTCTTGAGGTCAGCAACACTTCATTATGCAGATTATTAAGGGCTATAAGACGTTCATCGATATTGTTGGTTTGCAGTCTGTCAAGCAAACTGATGACAGCGGTCGCCATGCGTATTTCTTGGGAAATGCACATATCGATAATGCCGTTGGGGTGAATTTCCTGCTGATAATGGCTTTCCAACGTCTTGCTGCATTCAATGCTGTTATTGACGCTTTCAAGGAAAATCTTATCTTGTTTATCGAAAAAAAATGAATTCATTTGCATAGTCACCACCTATTGTATTTTACCTTTAAGACGCCAAATTTCTGCAATGATTGCTGCGACAGCTTTGTATAAATCTTCTGGAATCGGTTCGCCTATTTCCACAGAAGAATACAAACTGCGGGCAAGAAGCTTGTTTTCTTTGATAGGCACTCCGTGTTCACGCGCAACATCCTTTATCCGTAAGGCAAGTTTATCCACACCTTTCGCCAGCACGACGGGAGCCGGACAAATGGTGGGATCATATTGTAAGGCAACAGCATAATGAGTAGGGTTTGTGACAACAACATCCGCTTTCGGAACGCTCTGCATCATACGTTGCTGCATAAACTGCATCATTTTTTGCTTTTGTTTGTTTTTAATGACAGGATCACCGAATGCTTGCCGCATTTCGTCTTTAACTTCCGCCTTGGTCATTTTGTTGTTTTCTTCATACTGATGAAAACTATGCCACAAATCAAACAGCGCATAGGCAACAACCGGTATCATGGTATATTTTATCATTTGCGCGCTGGCGGTTAAAAGATACGACGCCAAGCCATGGGCATTGGTATAATACAAGCCCGGAAAAACTGCCGTCTGTCCGACAATGAACATGAAAGGAACATAACCGATAATGGCTGCAATGGCAACAGCTTTTAAAAGCCGAACATACGTTTCAAAGGAAAAAAAGACCCGTTTCAATCCATTGACAATATTAAAGCGCGACCATTTGAATTTAAAAACTTTTGTCGTCCATAATTTTCCGACTTGCCTGCGAAGCGTGACAAAGGCGGAAATTGCGACGGCAAAAACAATAGGTCCGCAAATTAAGGCAAGTTGGGTGACAAATTCCCATAAAATGGCATATGCCGTCGTAGGGGTAATGATATTCTCATCCAAAGTATTGAAACATTCGACCCAATAATTTCCGAGCTTTTCACCGGCATATGGCAAATAAAAATACATGGTGGCAAAACCTACGATAAGCGTGCAGGTTTTTGTAAACTCCATTGATTTCGCAACGTTTCCCTCTTTTCGGAGCTTATTTCGCCGTTTAGGGGTCGCCCGTTCGGTTTTGCTGGGGTCTTTCGCCATATTTTACCTTGGTTTCAATGCATTAATGAGATTTAAAAATAAATCGTCAATGGAAATGATATAATTTTGTATATCCAGTGTTAATAATTGGAAAATTGAACCCAAAAAGAAAAATCCCACTAAAATTTTCAATGGAAATCCAAGTTCCATAATATGCATTTGCGGAGCCATTCTGCCCATGAAAGCAAGTCCCAGTTCCGTTAAGAAAATCGCCGCTAAAACAGGTGCGATAATTTTCAATGCCAAGGAAAAAAGCATATTGGCGAGAAGAAAAATCTGATTGAAAATCGTTTGACCGATAAAAAGCCCGCCGGCTGGAATGTACTTATATGTTTCTATAAAGGCTTTCAATAAGTAAATATGCCCGTCAAACATGAGAAAAATCAATGACGTCACAATAAAGAGCATGTGGGAAATGACGCCTACCTGCGTATTGGTTGTCGGGTCTGCAAATTGAAGCATGCTAAATCCCATTTGCATGGCAATCAGTTCACCGCCGGCTTGAATGCCTGCAAAAAATATTTGAATTGCAAGAGCCAAGATAAGTCCTAAAACCGCCTCCCCCAGAATAAGCAGGGCAATGGCGAAAGGATGCGCCGGCATTGTTTTGGGGTCCAGGCTGACATTTGGAAAAATCGCCAATGTGATGATCAGGCAGAATGCGGCTTTCCATTGGTTGGGAAGCCCTTCCGTGGCATAAATAGGCAACATGAAAAGAATAATGCTCATTCGCAGAAACGTGAGCAAAAAGCTTAAGAAATATGCGGGGTCAAAATCAAAAATATCCATAATGAGTTATACGGTGTTTTATTTGAACATGTTATTTTAAATATGCAATTATTTCAACTTAATTTATGTCAAAAAAATGAAAAAAAAGGAAATTTTTGCATTGCGGGAAAGATTTTAAAAATAACTTATCTGTAACAATGTAAAATTATAAATAAAAATAAAAATAGCATGAAAAATGCAAATACATTTGCGGAGGGAAATTTTATGAGTACATTATGTCATGATTTTGCACAATCCGCGTATAATTACGGTTTTGATACGAAAACGTTGAGAACCAATTTTCAATATTCGACTATTGAAAACAATTCCTGCATCGGGCAGGACGCATTGTATATCCTTAAAAAAAGAGCGATGATACGTGATTTATGGAAGCTGATTCCTCTTGATACCGAGGAAAAGACACCGGAAATCGAAAACGGTCTGCTTTTTGATTTGCCGGTTATTTGCAGCAACCCTTATGAATTTTACGGGCAATATTCCGAAAAACAAGTCCCTATTCAATAGAATAGGAAATTTTTACTATACTTTCCTTTAACACTATGGTATTCGTTATGAAAAAGGTTGAATGAAGGAGAGTTTACTCTATGACAGAAGGTATGCTCGTTATTATAAGCGTCCTCTTTATTGCTGCTATTCTTACCGGTATTCTCACAAAGAAAAATACGAAAAAAAATCATACCGACCATGGTGTTCCTTTTGGCTGTGAAGAAAATTTCGCCTTAGCCCTTGATCCTTGCAAAGACGGAAAAACCCTCATGTATGATTTGACAACATGCAGGCATTGCACAAGACTGCAGGAATTTCTGCAAACACATGGTGTCGAGTATAATGACATTGTCGTTGATAAATATATCGGCGATGCAAGAAAAGAAATTGTTGAAAAATTGAAAACATACAATCCGCGGGCTTCCTTTCCGACCGTTATTTTTCCTGACGGGTCTGTTGTTATCGGGTTTCGTGAAAACCTTTTGTTAGAAACGATAGAAAGATTGAAACAAAACGCATAAGGGTTTTTTATGGAATTCACCTCTCAAAATGAAGAAAAATTATTCAAAAAATGGCTTAAGGAATCACCTTTCAATCAGATTTCACAGCAAACCTTTCAGCATGCGGTTCCCGATGAAGAAAAATTATTGAACCTTTTCCGAAAGGACAAGGAATATGTCAAACAAAAACAATTTGTTCCTTTTCAGGAATTTTATGCCGACACCTTTACTGCTTTTTTACCTCAAACCTTAACCGAAGAACAGGAAAAAATACTCAATACTCTTAAATGGCGGTATATCGCACAAAAAATCGATGCAATGAACAAGGTTTTGAAATATGCCTATGATTTGCTTGATAAAGGCGAACCGCAGAAAGCTGTCGACAGTATCAGAAATTTAGCCGAAGCCGGACATCCGGAAGCTTGCTATCTTATGGCGGCTTTCAGTATGCAGGGGCAGCTGGTTCCGCGCGATACGCAAACAATTTTGAACTATGCGGACAAAGCCATGCAGTTTGTCAGCCACCCGCGTACATATATCTTGTTGGCTGGCTTGTATAATGAGGGATATGGAGTTCAGCGCGATGTGCGAAAGGCGATTTCCCTTATTTTGGAAGCCGAACGCCATGCTCCGGAAGACCCGACAGTGTATCCGATGCTTGCCGAATACTACCAAGACGGATATATCGTCGGCAGAGATGTTGAAAAAGCTGCCATCTATGCGTATAAATCAGAGGGAATATAAGAATTTTCATTTAAAAACGTCCGCATAAAAGCGGAGAGTGGTTTTCTGCCCACGAAAAAAACTTGGTTAGGCGTTTTGAAACGGCTGAAACAGCGTTGGACAGTCACCCGCAGGATTTTATCGAGCTGCCGGGGAAATCATTTATATATCCAGTTTGCCCTGTGCGCCCATTTGATAATGGGATTGAACATGTCAGGGTCATAGGCTAAAAGCCCTGCAAATTCATCTTTATCGACAAACATCGCATCTTTCACCGTGTCTTCGTTATAGCGGAATGTCCCATAATGGGGACCGGCATAAAATATTGTCGCCATAACATAAATATCATCCTGCAAATAAGGCAGCGTGGCTATTTCTTTCATTTTGATACTGTCATCGATGTAAAAATGCGTTCGCAATTCCGCATAGGCGGTTCCTTCCGCGCTTTCTCCGGCAAAAACAATGCCATGGCAAGGAAATTCCCAGATATTTTTTGCATTTTGCGTTTGATTTGAATGTTTTTGAACGAACAACACACGATTTTTCTTATCTTTTAAAAGAACGATAATGATACGGTGGTGCATTTTTTTCTTCTTTACAAGATGTTCCGGCATGAGTAAAAAGGGAAGACCGTTGTTGTCGGTAATTTCCACAAGGTTTTTTCTTGTTTCCGAATCAAGAAGATAGGGAAAATCATCATATCGCTTTTTGGAGTTATGCATGGAATATCCTGTTATTAAAATTACAGAAAAACATTTAACACGTGTTGCGGAACTGGAAAGCCTTTGCTTTCCCTGTCCTTGGAATATTGAACAGTTTCAGCATGCTTTGCAGGATGATTTTACCGAACTTTTTGGAATTTGTACAGAAGATGAAAACGTTGTTGCCTATTTGCTTTGCAGTGTCGTCGGTGATTATGCGGAAATTTTAAATATCGCCACACATCCAAGTCAGAGGCGAAAAGGTTATGCGAAAAAGCTTCTTTCTTTTTGGCTCCGGCAAAAACACATTCAAGGTATTCATATTATTCTGGAAGTGCGGGCGAAAAATCTTCCGGCACAAAACTTATACGGATTATTTGGTTTTAAAAAAATTCATGTGAGAAAAAATTATTATCCTGACGATGATGCTCTTGTCATGCAGTTGGAATAAGCTATTCTTTTCCCGCCATGCGTTCCAGTTCCTTTTGCTTTTCTGCTTCATTGAGGCGGACGCAGCGGCTGTATGTTTCATCATCAATAAATTCCTTGGTGATTTTAAAATGATTTCTTCCACGCATAGCCAATTGCGGCCAGTGGGTTATTAAAAGCATTTGCCTTTTTTCCGCCAAAGCGGAAAGACGTTCCGCAACCCGGTTCAATGTTATTCCGCCAACACCCGCATCAACTTCGTCAAAAATAAGCGTTGCGTCTTCATATTGGGATTGCTGTAAGCCGATTACAGCCAATAAGAAACGGGATAATTCACCGCCTGAGGCGATTTTGTCAAGAGCTTGCGGATTTTGTCCGGGGTTCGGCGCCCAAAGCAGGCGAACCGTTTTTTCTATGCAAGGGGATAGGCTGTCTTTTATCACAGCATGTTCAACTAATTCAGGAATGACTTGTACTTTTTCGGAAAAACCGAGTCCGCGCAGCTCTTCTTGCAGGGCTAAGCAAAATTTTGCTGCGGCTTGTTCCCGTGCCGTATTGGTTTGTTCCAAAATTTCCTGCAATGCTTGCGTCAATTCTCTTTCTCTTTTTTCAATATTAATAATGTCAAGATTACAAGCGTCAAGAAAAGAAAGGTTTTCTTCAACTTCTTCTTTAAGAGTTAGAATTTGTTCGATTGAACGGTTGAGTTTACGTTTTAATTGCGCCAATTGGAACAGGCGGGACTCGATTTCATTTAAATTCATTTCACTGTCAACATCTGGACTTGGGATATTTCTGAATTTATTGCCCAATTCTTTCACTTCTTCCTGAAAATTGAGTAAAGCGTCATAAGCTGTTCCCATATCATGGTCAAATGAAGTATCTTTTGTTAAATTTGCAATGACGCGTTCCAATTGGTTCAGCTGCTGAATAAGTCCGCTCGATCCGTCATTGCCGAACAAAATTCCCAAGCCTTCCTCATAGGCTTGCCGAATATGGTCACTGTTTTTAAATTGAAGTCTTAAATTTTCAAGATTTTCCTCTTCATGAGGTTCCGGATCCACTTTTTCGATTTCCGTTTGCTGCATTTCCAAAAGTTCCCGTTTATCTTTCAGAACCGCAATCTTATCCAATAAATCCTTTTTCTCCTGAATGCAGTTTTTAAGAGCCTTGACGCTTTCTTCCTTTTGTTGCAGGAGCGTTTTATTTTCAATGAAATCATCAATGAGACCGGCTTGGAAACTGGGCTGCAAAAGCCTTTGCTGCCCGTGCTGCCCGACATGTAAAATCAGTAACGGACGCAATTCCTTGATAGTATCTTGGTTGCTGACGTTGCCGTTGAGAAAAAATCTGCTTCTTCCCGTTTCAGCCACAAGTTCGCGGCGAAGCATGTATTCTTCGTCGCCTATGTAAAAAATTGCTTCCACTTGCGCTTTTTCTTTGCCTTTTCGCACCATATCCGCACTTAATTTTTCACCGAGCAGAAACTGTATCGCTTTCAGAATAAATGTCTTGCCTGCGCCGGTTTCACCGGTAAGCACATTCATGCCCTGCGTAAAGTCCAATTCCGTATCATCAATCAAAGCTAAATCACGTATTCTCAAATATTCTAACATGACAACCTCATATGCTAACGTTGTTTGAGTCTCGGGTCAAGCATGTCACGCAAACTTTCTCCCAATAAATTATAGCCAAGTACGGTAATGAAAATTGCAAGTCCGGAAAAAAGGGATAACCACGGCGCATTGCTAAGAACATCCTTTCCGTCCAAAAGCATATTGCCCCAGCTGGGATAGGGTGGCTGTACTCCGAGTCCTAAAAAGCTCAAGGACGATTCCACTAAGATGGCGCCTGCGATGCCAAGTGTTGCGGATACGAAAACAGGCGCTAAGGTATTGGGCAAAATATGGACGAATAAGATACGGAATTTACTTGCACCGGACAATTTTGCGGCAAGAACGAAATCACGCTCGCGCAAAGAAAGGGTTTCCGCCCGTACAAGTCTTGTAAGTCCTGTCCAAGAGGTAAGACCTATGACAACCATGATATTCGTGACGCTGGGTTCCAAAAAAGCGATAACCGCCAAAATCAGGAAAAATGAGGGAAAACAAAGCATGATATCCACAAGGCGCATGATAATTTCATCAATAATTCCGCCAAAGTATCCTGAAATAAGTCCGAGAGCTATGCCGATGGCGGAAGAAATGCCCACAGCGATAAAGCCGACCCATAATGAAACCCTCGCCCCATATAAAAGCCTTGTGAAAATATCCCTTCCTACCGCGTCCGTTCCAAGCACGTGCGAAGAACTTGGAGGAAGCAGCATCATGTCGACATTCGGTTCCGTCGGGGAATAAGGTGTTAAATAGGGGGCGAATACAGCAAAAAATGCCATGCATAAAACAATTCCTGTCCCGAGAAAAAATAAAAAATGTTTTTTTATAGGCACAAGCATATTAATTTCCTGTTTTAAGTGAAATCCTCGGGTCAGCCAGTTTGTAACAGAAATCAGCAAGCAAATTTCCCGCGAGCGTAAGCACAGCTCCGAAAACCAAATTTCCCATAATAAGCGGATAATCCCTTGCCATGACCGCATTGTAAAATAATTGTCCAAGTCCGGGAAGCGCAAAAATGCTTTCGATAATCACACTGCCGCCTATAAGACCGGGTATGGAAAGTCCAAGCAGGGTTATTACGGGAAGTAGGGCGTTTCTTAGGGCGTGTTTGTAAATAATGATATTTTTTGTCAGTCCTTTCGCTTTTGCCGTAAGAATATAATCCTGACGTAAAACTTCAAGCATGGAAGAACGTAAAAAACGTGAGGTTCCCGCTAATGCGCCGACTGTTGAAACAAGCACTGGCAAAAACAGATGATGTATGACATCAAGGCATTTTTCCGTAAATGATAAGGTATCGAAATCCAAACTTGTTATTCCGGATAAAGGGACAAGATTATGTTCAATGCCCAAATACAGCATTAAAAGAAGCGCAAGCCAAAACCCCGGCATGGCAAAACCCAAAAAAACCAAGAAAGTAAAAAACTTGTCAATGAATTTTCCTTGATGGACAGCTGAAATTATTCCGATGGGAAAAGCGAAGAAAAGCGCGAGAAGCAGGGAAGTTACGTTCAATCCGACAGTCAGGGGCAAGCGTTCCAAAATGGCGTCAAGGACGGGGCGTCCGTTTCCGGATAAGGAATTGCCAAAATCGAATTGAACCAAACGGGAAAGCCAGTCATAATATTGAATGAAAATAGGTTTATCAAGACCATACAGGGCATTGAGCTTTTCTCTGTATGCTTCGTTGACAAGAGGGTTCAAACTTGTCTGCATATCCGTTGGCGAACCCGGTGCTAAGTGCATGACAAAAAAACTGATGAGGGTAATTCCTAAAAAAACAAGCAATATCCACAAAAGTTTTTTTGAGCAATACAATAAAAAACCAAGCACGGAATAACGCAACTGTGTTATGCTCCTTTGGAAATATCGTGATTTATCCAATCATTTACAGCATGAACTTCTTCATTCCATGCATTTTCGGAAAGTCTGATTTCAAGAAACTGACGGTAAATTTCGTCAATAAGCGCTAGACCTTCGGTGATGAATTGCATTTTTATATAAAATGTTGCGTCTTCGTCAGCGTCATTCATATTTTCTTTTGCAATCGCAGGAGTTTTAAAAGAATTTAAACAAAAATCTTCCGCTTTCAAAGCGACTTGCCAAACCATTTCATCTTTGTAAAAATTGACCAAAGCGCGCACGACCTTTTTTCCTGTGGAAAGTCCGAGCCTCGCTTCACGAAGCGGAGAAAATGAGCCGGAAACAGAAGCGGTTTCCTGATGTTCGCCTTCGCCGCCGCGCACGACCAGACGTTGTTCAATGCGCACATGAAAACTGTATTCATCATTTTTCGCGCGGAAAAGCCCGTTGGCGTATTCACTTCTGTACCAAAGCCATGTAAGAAATTCTTGTCCTAATAAAATATCTATATTATCACCAAGATAGGGAACGTCAGCCATATTGTTTTCCTTTACTTAACGGTATTTTTAATTAATCGATATTGAACGTTGTCGGTTCAAGACTGTCAAGTTCTTCTTCACAGCCAGCGCCCAAGATTTTTTGCGCAAGGGTATAAGGAAGCATTTGCTCAATCGCAACATTGAAACTTCTGACAAAATATTCACTGAATAAATCGATGATTTTTCTTTGTGTGGAAGCAAAATATATTGTTTTATTGGCATAATCCCAAATAACTTCAAAAACAGCAGGAATAGGAAGCGTTCTTGCCCGCAAGCGAAGTTTCACCTGTTCGATGATTTCTTTTTTTCTGTCCTTGCTGATGTATTTTTTGCCAAACTCCGCAAGTTTTTCCTCTTCTTGGCGAAGAGCTATGGTCACATGTTTCTTTATGACAGCCGGCGCAATTCTTCGTGTGTCAATGCGAAGAGCGAAAACAAAAAATTCGGCCTTGCGGGGGCTTGTTTCGGAAAACCCCGTATCAAGCATGTCATCAAAGCTTGTCCAGCCGTATTCGCGTTCGTCAGCGGTATCGTCAATATCCCTCGCTGCAAATTTTCGTAAAATTTCCTCTATATTTTCATGCAGTTCCGGAGTGATGTCATCAAGAACCCTAAACCGTGTGAAACTTGTGCTTGGCTTGAGAAAACTCATAATTACCTCTTATAAAATGTATCTCAATACTTTTACTGTATTCAATGCATTGACGCAAGATTAAAAAAATCATTTTTTTTAGTAAAGTTTTTAGGATGTTATACGATATGATAGTTAAAGGTTGTGATAATCACCTTGAAATATTCATCTTCATAAGACTCCTAACAGGGCAGGGAAGCTGTAAATGCGGCTTCCTGTCTTGGTTTAATAGGGCAGTTTATTAGTAAAAAGTACATTGCAAATCTCGTGTGTCCTGAACGCCTGACCATTCAAACAAAAACGCTTGATATAGAGCGTGTGAAACCATGAACGTTTCCGCAAGCACCGCGGTCAATCTGAACACGCCGAACACCGTTATTTCCGGCAACGTGTCAACGGGAACCGGCGGTGCTGTCGGCAGGAAAATAGAAAAAGAGGCGGATGTTTCGGAAAAGAAGAAACAAATAAAAAACGCTCTCAGGGAAATAGCAAACGGTAAAGAGGAAGTAGCCTTACCAAAATTACGCAATGATCTTGAACAATACGGCGGCACCAATGATGTAACGCTTATACGCGGCAATAAAAAAGAAGGCATTGTACATATTATTGAAAACGGCAGGGAGCATTATTTAGGGGATATTTTAGATACTGTTGTTGAAGGGAAAATTGAAAGAAGAACAGAAAGTAACAATTCGATAGTTCTTCAAAAAGATAACATACAAGCAGTGTTACGATTAGAAAAAAATGGAGAGAAAAAAACATGGCTGCTTACAGGCTGGGATATAAGAACAGACCCAAAAGAAGAAAAACAGGAATATTTAAAGAAAGGTCTTGTATCAGATGAATGGGGAAAGGTTTGTACAATACACCCACCTACGCAAGCAGAGCCTATTCTTTGTCGTCTCTGCTTGGGAGCTGATAAAGACCTTGAAGAAATAATAAACCAACTAAAGAAAAAGTCAAGAAACAAGAGTATGGCGCAGGATATGAACACAATCAAAAAAGAAATTCGTGAAGAAATGAGAGCGACAGAGCTGGCTGTGCGGGAAGTCATGCCGCTTGCGGGCGAGTTTGACAGTATGGCTTTTGACAGCGCAGGTCAGGTATATCTGAAAGCATGCAGGGTTCTTGGCGTACTGGCAACAGTCCAATCCGCCCGCGACGTATACAGGGCTGTGTTTGCGGCAAAAAGCGGCATGATTTTTGGTAAATGCACGGCAATGGGCAGCAAGCCGATAAGTGGCTTTCAATCACGGTTTGACAGGTGAATTATGGATAAAAGTCTATTACTGGACGGCAACTGGGACATCGGGCTTGACGGCAGCAATAACCTCGCTTGGACATCAGGAAAATATGACGTCGCGCAAAATGTGGCATGTGTGCCTGCCGTGCTTTCACGGAAGATATGTATTTCAACCAAGAGGACGGCATACCGCATTTTTATACGGATATTTCAAATTCAAGGCAGATAAACCCCGCCCTGCTCGCCTACCATATGGAAGGCGAAGCCTTGAAGTTTCCGGAGGTGAACAGCGCGAAACTTGGCGATTTGTCTTTTGAAAACCGGGTTATGCACGGCAATCTGCAATTGACCCTTGAAAACGGAGAAATAATTTATGTCACAATATAATATCATTTTCGACGCCGAAAAAGGTTTGCAGGTTCCGGAAACGGATAAAATTCTAGCTAAACCTTGACTGCCGCTTATACGACTGTCCCCGTAAGTTTATGATTGAGGAGCACATCAAAAAATGCATATCCCAAAAGTATACCTGAAGATTTTTTATTCTCCATTAGCTTAGCTGGTACTTTTTACAACCAAAAGACCAAGAACTTAATCGGTCTTTTTATTTTTGGAATGAAATTTCCATATATAAAATGAAGAAAGATAAAAAATATCCCGAAATCTTATGCAGAACATCTCGCTCGCATACACAATATTATCAATGTTTAGTATTTTTTGATAGATAAAAATAAAACAATGAATAAAGCAATACAAAGAAAAAGCATTTTATCTCCAATCAAAATAATCAAGAAACTGGTATAAATGTATTTTCATAATCTTCTTAATTTTATCAAAGCTTGGAATTATTTTTATCACCTTGATAAAATTTTATCAAGTTTGTGTATTATGGTGTTGTAATCTAATAGGAATTGAACTAAGACTTTCATATATTAATTGAAAAAATGTTTTTTCAAAGTTTACATAATTTACATTATGGGACAAATTGATTTATCATAGGAATATTCCCTATTCAAGGTCCGCTTATTTCAACCAGGAAAAGCAATTTGTAAAAATTTGTAAAACAGATTGTTTTTTTATTTTTAATTGTTGCTGCTAATCCGCACAGGAATAAGAATTTTTCCTGCTTTGAATGTTCCGCAGGCTTTTTTTGACTATTTTTAAAAGATTGTTATACTTCTTTTCAGGAGTTTGTTATGAAATACAAAGCATGCGTTTTATCTTTTTTTATTGTTTTGACAAGTATTTTATTTTTTAATTCAAGATGTTATTCATTTCCGCAATCGCAGCAGGACTTGGAATATATTGCCGAACATTTGGTTTTCACCGGAATTGATTCCGACAATTTGCAGCCCCTTGTAAATCCGGAGTTCACAACGGTAAGTTTGGCCTCAATGGCATTGGATGAGAACGATATTGTGTTCATTGTGGCTACCGGTTCACTAAAACCGTTGCAACAGCGTGAAGTCATTATTTTACCGCAAAAAATCATGGTTTGGCATGAGGTGCTGAACATTATCGAATCTGACAAAGCATTTGCCGTAACATACAGTCCGATTTCAGGAACATTGGCAACATATAATACGAAAAGGGACGATTTATATTTGCAGCTTCAGGCTGACGGCAGACAATACAATGCCAACAGCGTATTAATGGATATCAATACCAACAGCCGCTGGTCGCAGATGTACGGATTGTGTTTTTTAGGAACTCTCACGGGACGCGGTCTTGAGCTTATGCCGACATACTGGACGACATGGGATAAGGCACGTGAATATTTCATGGATAAGGAAAACGCAAAAGTGCTGCTGACTCCGAGAACCAAAAAACGCTATGGAAAAGACCCCTACGGTTCGTATCTTGACCCTGAGAGTTTTTATTATAATGACCAGCTCGTTTATCCGGTTTCCAATATCGATACGCGGATGAGGCTGAAAGATATGGTTATCGGTTTGGAACTTGATAAAAAACTTATCGCAATCAATATAAATTACGTGAAGAAAAAAGGCATAGTCAATTTTTTCTTTGATAAATACGCCTTAGTTGCCGTACATGATAAAAAGCTCGATGTTGTACGCATTTTTGACAGAACCGTATGGCTGGGCAAAGACCCGCTCGTTATTGTCAAAGGCACAAACAGAAATTTTAAAGACTTGCAGACGCAAAGCACATGGGATTTCGACGGCGTGTGCAGAAACGGAAATTACTTGGGGTCTTTTATGAAAGAATATTATGGCATTTATGCTTTTTGGTATAGTTTTGCCGCACATAATCCCGAAACAGAACTTATTCCCGGAAAAAGCGAAGTTCCTGATTCCGCTTTGGAAATCGGCGTTTTTCAAGATAAAACAATTGGCGAAGATTTGAAAGGTCCTGTTGAAAACAGCGATATGGCTATTCCTTGGAATTAATCCCATTCCAGATATGCCATTCCGATACCGCCAATACCAAAGCTTTTACGCTGAAGAACAGTTATTGAACTTTCCGGTAAAATTGCCGGCAATTCATATAAAATACCTTCCAAAGCTCCCCTTTTCAGGTATGACTTCATATTTTCTAGCTGTGAATTTTGCACGGATTTTTTTCTGTTTTCATAATAAAGGCTTATGTATTGCCCTAAAATAACAGGTAAATATCCAAGATAGGCTATATTTCTCTCCGGATTTTCATATTCGAGAAAAATCGCTTTTGATGCGCTTTGCCTCATTTGCCTGATAAAATGAATTTGCTCTTCCCTATTTTGCGTATGCAGGTTGAAAAGCGAAACAACAATATCATATTCATTGACGGTCAAAGAAAAGCAAGGAACAGTTTCTCCCTGCGTAACGATTTGAAATTCTTTATCAAGTATTGTGGTTGGCAAAGAAAAATTTTTGCATGCCACAGCAAAATCGCAAATATTGTCATTTTCATCGCTTTTTAAAATATTTTCAATGGCGACGACAGAATTTATCCTATGGTCGGAATAAATGGTTTGAGCGATTTTAAAATACAATTTATGATAAAAAGAATGCAAAACAAAATTACGCATGGCTCAATCAATCTTTAATTTCCCGATATGTCGCCGTTTGGGCTGATTTTTCACTGATACTCACACTGTACAACCTTACAGGAAACTCTTTTAAACGGGGTTCGATACATTTCCATAAGTATCTTGCGATATTTTCGGAAGAAGGATTGATTTTGTCAAATGGCGGTGTTTCATTTAAAACACAGTGGTCAAGTTTCTGCAATTCCTCCCGCAGAATTTTTTTCAACACTGTGAAGTCCGCCACAAGTTCCGTATCTTCCGTAAGGGTATCCCCTTCAACAACAAGTTCCGCCAAATAATTATGCCCATGCATATTTTCACATTTGCCTTGGTAATTACGCAGGGCATGGGCGGAAGAAAAGCCTTCCCGCACTGTCAACTGCCAAAAAGAACGTGCCATGTATTCCTCTTTATTGCGTGTCGCAAAATGTTTTTATATCCCGATAAAATTCAGGCGTTGCCTTAATGTTCCAATTTTCGCCGAACTTCAATTGACAGGCAAATTCGCCGTCAACTTTTACCCAAGCGTAGAAAGGAGCCTTTCCCCTATGTTTTTGCAATATTTGTTTGAATAATGCGGTATCTGCGATTTGTTTTGAGCCGAAATCAATGCAAACTTCCTTATGGCAATTTTCACACGCTTCCAAAAGCGGTATCATATTTTCCGCAAGAAGTTTCAATTCGACTTTGGCTTCTTCATCATCGTCCTTATCTTCGTCAAAACTGTTTTCTTCAACTTGGCTCTTATCGACAGTTGCCGTTAAATAATAAAGATTATTTGATTCTTCTGAAAAATACGAACGCAGTTCTTCATATTTTTTTGGAAAAATGATCAGTTCCCCATGTCCCGTCAAATCTTCGATTTGCAAAAACGCCATTTTTTTGCCCGTTTTGGTTATGATTTCTTTTATTCCCGTAACCAAAACTGCGGTATTGATAAGCGCCTTGTTATCCATTTGTTTGACATCTTCAAGGGGAATGATGCCTAGCCGTTCAAAATCTGTCTTATACGCCTGCAAAGGATGGGAAGTTAAATAAAATCCCAAGGCTTCTTTTTCAAAATTGATTTTTTCTTCTTCCACCCATTCGGGAAGGCTGTTTTCATGGCAGGTAAAGCCAATTCCGCCTTGACCGGTTTCTTCGTCCATCGGTGCGAACATGAGAAGCGACACTTGTCTTGATTCTTTTTCTTTTTGCTTTTTTGCGACTTTGGCAAGAACGCTTTCCATACTTGCCAAAAGCCCGTTGCGTGACACACCGAAACAATCCAATGCGCCGGATTTTATGAGATTTTCCAATACCCGCTTGGTAACCTTACGAAGATTGACCCGCAGGCAAAAATCATAAAAAGACTTATAAGGTCCTTTTTCTTCCCTGTTGCGCACAATTTCATTGATTGCTTCATCACCAACGGTTTTTACCCCGCCTAATCCATAAATGATGCAATCGTCATCCGGAGTGAATTCCCGTCTGCTTTTTTGAATGTCAGGAGCTTTGACTTTTATGTTCATTTCATTGCAAACAGCGACATATTTTAAAATTTTGTCCTGATTTCCGATTTCAGAGCTCAGCAATGCGCTCATGAATTCCACAGGAAAATATCTCTTTAAGTACGCGGTATGATACGAAATAACAGCATATGCGGCGCTGTGTGCCTTATTGAAACCGTATTCGGCGAATTTTTCCATAAGGTCGAAAATTTCATTCGCCTTATCTTCAGGAACCCCGCGCTTTCCGGAACCGTCAAGAAAAATGCCCCGCTGCTGAGCCATTTCTTCAGGCTTTTTCTTACCCATGGCGCGGCGCAGCAGGTCCGCACCGCCAAGCGTGTATTGGGCGACGATTTGGGCGATCTGCATGACTTGTTCCTGGTATACGATAACACCATAAGTATCTTTCAAACAAGCTTCCAATTCCGGCAAAGGATAGGTAACTTCGACTTCTCCATGCTTTCTTTTGCAAAATTCATCGACCATGCCGGAGTTAAGCGGTCCGGGACGGTACAGCGCAAGCATAGCGATCAAATCTTCAAAACAGCTCGGACGCAGCATTCTCAGATATTTGCGCATGCCTGTGCTTTCAACTTGGAAAACCCCGTCCGTATCCCCTTTTGAATACAAATCATAAATCTGTGGGTCGTCAAAAGGAAGCGTATCCAAATCGGGCGGCGTTTTTCCCTGATGAAGGATATTTTTAATGGCTTTATTGATTAATGTGATGGTTCTGAGTCCCAAAAAGTCAAATTTCACCAAACCGACTTTTTCCACGATTTTCATGTCGAATTGGGTGACAAGTTCGTCTTTCTTGCCTTTAAAAAGCGGCAAATATTCATGCATGGGCTTATCGGACACGACAACACCGGCGGCGTGAGTGGAAGCATGACGGGAAAGCCCCTCCAGACGCAGACAAATATCGATAAGCCGTTTGGAAGAAGGATTTTTATCGTATTCTTCTTTAAATTCTTTATTGTTGGCAAGGGATTTTTCAAGGGTGATCCCCAAATCATCGCCTAAAATCTTACAAATCCTGCTTGTATCCTGAAAAGAAAGACCAATGGCGCGTCCCACATCGCGGATGACGGCTTTTGCTTTCATCTTACCGAACGTGGCGATTTGGGCGACTTTGTCCTTGCCGTATTTTTGGGAAACATACTCCACAACTTCAAGACGCCTGTCTTCGCAGAAATCAACATCAATATCAGGCATGGAAACACGTTCCACATTGAGAAAACGTTCAAAAAACAAATGGTAAGGAATAGGGTCAAGGTTCGTGATACGAAGCGACCACGCAACCAAGGAGCCGGCAGCGGAACCGCGCCCGGGACCAACGGGGATCCCTTTGTTTTTAGCCCAGTTGATAAAGTCCTGCACGATAAGGAAATAGCCCGGAAAGCCCATGCCGCAAATGACATTGAGCTCCATTTCAAGCCGTTCCTTATATAAATTTATATCAAGAGTATCCCGTTTAGGATGTTTTTCAATCCGTCTTTCCAAGCCTTCCCTGGCAAGTTTTCTAAATTCCGTTTCAAGGGTCATGCCTTCGGGCAATTCATAAACAGGAAAATGATAAGGAGGAGTTTTTAATTGGATTTCCAATCCCTTACATTCATCAGCAATTTTAAGGGTATTTTCAATAGCGTCAGGATGGTCTTTAAAAGACGCTATCATTTCCTCCGGAGTTTTGTAATAAAGGTCTTTGGCATCGAATTTCCAGCGGTTTTCATCAAATTCCGTACGCTGCTGCTGGACGCAAAGCAAAATGTCATGGGCTTCCACATCGTTGCTGTTCAGATAATGGCAGTCGTTTGTGGCGACAATGGGAAGTTTTGTTTCGTGGGCGAGCTCGTAAATCCTGTTATTGACCAAACTTTGCTCCGGCAAGGTGTTTGACTGCACTTCAAGATAAAAACTGTCGGGATAAAGACTTGCATATTCCTTGGCAATGGTGATTGCGTCTTCAAATGTTCCGCCTCCCTGAATAAAAGCGTTATTGCCCCGCAAAGTGCGCGGAATTTCACCCGCAATACAGGCGGATAAGGCGATGATCCCTTCATTGTATTGAGCCAAAAGTCCTTTATCCACACGCGGCTTATAATAATATCCGTCTAAAAAGCTTCGGCTGACCAAAGCAATCAAATTCTGATATCCCTGCTTGTTTTTTGCCAATAAGATGAGGTGGTGCCGAATTTTCGCAAGTTCGCTCGTGCTGTCTTTATGGTCTTTTGTAACGTAGACTTCACAGCCCAAAATGGGGGTGATTCCATGATCTTTGCAGGACATGTAAAAATACGCTGCGCCGTGCATATTTCCGTGGTCGGTGATGGCTGCGGCGGGCATACCCAAGCTGCTCGCTTTTTTTGTCAAATCACCAATCCTTATCGCACCGTCAAGCAAACTGTATTCCGTGTGACAATGTAAATGTACAAAAGACATAAGAAACTCCTCTGCTTTAATTAGTCCAAAAAAAAATATTTTTCAAGCGGAATAATGCTTGACTTAAATGTTTTTTTTTGAAAGTATTCAAAAAATTATTTATAATTTCGGTGAGTTATGAATACCATATATGGTCTTTTGGAAACAAAGTTTTTAAACATGCTGCTTATGTTCGCCGTTTGTTTTGTTTTTATTTTTTTCCTGCGCTTCTTGTACGGACCACGCGGAATTTTAAGAAAAAATTTATGGAAAAACACGGAAGAAAAGAAACATGACAAATAATTACGCACGGCACGAACAAAATTTTTTAACCTATGTCGATTCTTTTTTACAAAACAAAAATGAACCTTGTTTGATTTTAAAAAGAGAACACACGCTGCGTGTGGTTAGCAATACGGAACATATCATCAACCGCTTGGATTTATCCGAAGAAGACCGGTATTGCGCAAGATTGATCGCTTTATATCACGATATCGGCAGATTTTTGCAATACGAAACCTATAAGACCTTTCTTGACAGCGCCAGTAAAAACCATGCGCATATCGCAATACAGGTTTTGAAAAAATACAATATGCTGGATAACGAGCCTGAAACCATACGAAAAAAAATCTTATCCGCAATCATATTGCACAACAAATTGGAATTTCCTAAAAAATTGCCTGAAGAAATACTTGTTCTTGCCAAAATAATCCAGGATGCCGACAAACTGGACATCATATTTGTCATGGCTGAAAATTTCACGCACAGCTTGCCGGAAAAAGACAGCGTCGTTTTGCATGTGAAAGATGAGCCGGAAGCGTATTCCGAACATATTTTGGATTTGGCGATACGGAAAATGCCGATAAAGTATACCGATCTTGTTTATGTGAACGATTTTAAAATATTGCTGTGCGGCTGGATATTCGGTTTGCATTTCAAGGAAAGTTTAAAACTGCTCAGCCGGCAAGGATATTTGCGAGCCATTCTTTCGTCTTTGCCTGACGGACAAGATATACGAATTTTTCAATCCATGATAAACAAAGAACTGTGCATTAATGATTTTTGAAACATGTGCAGATGAGAACCCCGCCAAGAACCATTGTTCCGCCGATGAGCTGAAAAATACCGATTGTTTCATTTATTAAAATAACGGCAAAGAATGAGCCGAAAACAGGAACAAGGTAGTAAATTATTCCCGTACGGACGGCGCCGATAAGTTCAATGGCTTTGTTCCAACAAATATACGCCACCAAAGAAGAAAAAATTCCAATATAGAGAACCGCTCCAAAATCTTTGAGGGAATGAATGACCGGAAGCGCCTGATTGAAAATCAGACAGCTTGAAAAATTTGTCATGAACGCAATGATGAATGTTGTTTCCAAAAATACCCAAATATTGATTTTTTCTTTAAACAAACGTAATGATATTGAATATAAAGCAAAAAAGAAAGAACACCCCAAAGTCCAAAAATGCCCTACCGTAAAATTCACCTCTTGAAAAATTTTAAAATTTCCTTTTGTCAAAAGCACGCAAACACCAATCAATGCGATAATTGAACCCATAATCCAAAAAGGATTTATTTTTTCCTTGAAAAAAATCCATGATAAAAACATCATAAGCAAAGGCGAAGTCGCCATTAAAATAGTCATATCGACAGCAGGAGCGGTATGAGGTGCGTTATAAAGAAGCAAGTTGCTGAAAAAACAACCGATACCGCCGTAAAAAAGCATTAATTTCCATTCCTTGAAAATATACGGAATATCCTGCTTCATATGTTTCATTGCAAAAGGAAAAGCAAAAATCATCGCGATAAGCCACCGCCAGTAACTCATTTCCAAACCGGAATAGGCATTGGCGAGAATTTTGGCGGCAATAAAATTCCCCGCCCAAATAACGGTTGCCGCCATGGCTAACATATTTCCGAGAAAAAATTTTTTTGTCTGGTTTTGCGTTTGTTCACTCATAAAAAATATCCATTAAATTCAATGTAATCAGTCTAGTTTTTTTTATAAAAATTTGCAAGGGGGCAAAAGTCCTGCTTGACGAAAATTTCATATTTTTGCATGGTAGGCAAAACAAATTTGTCAGGATAAAAAATGAGAGTGTTAGCATTGGGCGATATTTGCGGAAGCATTGGCAGACAAGCCGTAAGAAGCCGTATCCCTTATTTGAAAGAAGAATTGAACATTGATTTTGTCATAGCGAACGGTGAAAACAGCGCAGGCGGAGTCGGCATCACCACATCAACGATAAATGAACTTTTAAATGCTAAAATCGACTGCATAACCGGCGGCAATCACAGCTGGAAAAACCGTGAAGTTTACGGAAAATTTGAAAGCGAACAAAGAGTGCTGCGCCCTAAGAATTATCCGGAACCTGCGCCGGGACGGGGGGCAAATATTTTCATTTTGCCGGACGGAAGAAAAATCGCGGTTTTGAATATTGAAGGAACAACATTCATGGACGCGCTTCCCTGTCCTTTTCAGGCTGCTTTTGATTTTGTCAATTCACTGGATGATGAAATCATTTTTCGTTTTGTCGATTTTCATGCGGAAGCGACAAGTGAAAAAAAATCAATGGGTTTTGCATTGGACGGTAAAGTAAGTGCTGTTTTTGGCACGCATACCCATGTTCAAACCGCTGATGCCCAAATTTTACCGAACGGCACTGCGTATATGACTGATTTGGGAATGTGCGGGGTCGAACAGTCTTGTTTGGGAATGAGTTTTGAATCGGTATTGCCCCGTTTTTTGACAAAACGGCCTTCAAGTTTTCAACGCGCTGTGGGTCAGGGAGCTTTAAACGGCTTATTGATGGAATTGGATGATAAAACCGGAATGGCGCTATCCGTGGAACTGTTCAGGGAAAATGCGCCGCGTACAAAAGCAGCCATACTGAATACCGAAGAATAATTTTATAATACCACACCAATAATAAAAGAATTATGCAGCAAATCCACATCATTGCAACCGGCGGCACAATTTCAGCCAAACAAACCGAACACGGCGCGAAACTTGGAAAAACCCCGATACAAAATCTTGCATCAAAACTCGACATTCCGTTTTCCTGCGAACTTGTTTATCATGAAATAGCCGCCATTGACAGCTCATTGATGACATTCGATTTGGTATATGAAATAACTGAGCATGTTCATAAAATATTTTCCAATACAGCCGCTCTCGGAATCATAATAACCCATGGTACGGACACATTGGAAGAAAGCGCCTATTTTTTAAGTCTGTGCTATCCTGAAAATGAAAACAGACCGGTCATCGTAACCGGTTCCCAGCGCTCCGGTGATGAACTCGGAAGCGACGCCCTTTCCAATTTGCAGCATGCGGTTTGGACTGTCTGTTCAGAAAAAATCCGAAATTCAGGTGTGACCGTTCTTTTTAATCAGGCGCTTTTCATGCCCAAATACGTCCATAAATCCCATACGCATTTTTTGCAGGCGTTCACAGCTCAATATTACGGCATGTTGGGAACTGTCGACAGAGGAAATGTGCATATCGCGCAAGTTCCCCGTGAACAGGAATATTTTAAGATAAAACCGCCTTTTGCCAATATTGATATTTACAAAGCAAGTTTAAATTGCACCGGCGACATACTCGGCTATTATGAAAAATTGAAATACCAAGCCATCATCATAGAAGCGTTCGGGCGCGGCAATGTAACCGAAGAACTTGCCAAGAACATCGAAAAACTTATCAATTCAGGTTGTTATGTCATAATCACTTCTGACTGTGCAAACGGCGGTGTCGCCGATTGTTATGATTTTTCAGGAGGGCTTGGAAAATTAATCAGATATGGGGCAATTCCGGCTTTCGATTATTCCGCAAAAAAAGCCCGTATCAAAATGGCTGTTCTTTTGGCAAGCGGCATTACGGACAAACAAGAAATTTACGGATATTTTCAAAATTAAAAAAAGCCTTTTTTGAACTGGAAAAAATATCCAAATCAAAAAAGGCTGTTATATTTAAAAAATCAATTTTCTCACATCATCAACATGCGTTACCGGATGCACCGTGATTTTTTCCAATAGTTCGGCAGGAATATCTTCCAAATCTTTCATATTCTGTTTCGGAATAATCACATCTTTCAAGCCTCGGGTAACAGCCGCCAGGATTTTTTCTTTAATACCGCCAACCGGCAATACTCTGCCGCGCAAGGTTATTTCCCCCGTCATGCAGTATTCGGATTTTGCCGACACATCGAGCAAAGAAGATAAAATGGCGGCAAACAATGTCACGCCCGCGGAAGGTCCGTCTTTCGGAGTCGCTCCTTCCGGAACATGGATATGCAAATCGTATTTTTCATAAAAATCTTCTTCCACTTTCAAGATGTCCGCATGGCTGCGTATATAGGAAACAGCGGCTTGACAGCTTTCTTTCATAACATCGCCGAGTTGTCCGGTAATCTGAACAGCTCCTTTTCCTTTCATTTTTGAAACTTCCACAAAAAGCACATCGCCGCCCGATTGCGTCCACGCAAGCCCTGTCGCAACACCGGGGAGCAATTTTTTTTCACGTTCTTCTTCCAAAAATCTTGGAGCTCCGAGGAGTTCTTCAATCATTTTAGGCGTAACGGAACAATATGTGATTTCATGTTCCGCCACTTTCCTTGCCACTTTGCGGCAAATCGCCCCGATTTCCCGTTCCAGATTGCGCAAGCCGGCTTCACGCGTATATTCACGGATTACTTTTTTAATGGAATTATCCGTGATTTTTATTTGTTTTTCCGTAAGACCGTTATCAAGTATTTGCCGTTTGAGAATATACGATTTTACAATAGCAAGTTTTTCAAGTTCGGTATAACCTGAAATACGTATGATTTCCATCCTGTCACGAAGCGCATGCGGAATAGAATCAATATTGTTGGCTGTGCATAAAAACAAAACCTTTGACAAATCGAATTCGACATTCAAATAATGATCGCTGAAATGGCTGTTTTGTTCGGGGTCAAGTGCTTCAAGCAAAGCAGAACTTGGGTCCCCTCTGAAATCATTGCCCAATTTATCGATTTCATCAAGCACGATCACGGGATTTTTGGTACCTGCATTTTTCATCGCCTGAATGATCCGACCGGGCATGGCACCGACATAGGTTCGCCTGTGTCCTCTGATTTCAGCTTCATCCCGCATACCGCCCAAGGAAATACGCTGAAATTTCCTATTCATAGCCTTGGCAATGGAACGACCCAAGGAAGTTTTGCCCACCCCCGGAGGACCTACGAAACAAAGTATCGTCGCCTTTGACTGCGGATTTAATTTTCTCACGCTCAAAAATTCCAAAATCCGGTCTTTTATTTTAGTTAGTCCATAATGGTCGGCGTCAAGCAGTTTTTTGGCTTTGGCGATGTCCAAAATATCTTTTGTGGTCTTTTTCCACGGCAATTCGACAAGCCAGTCCAAATACGTGCGCACGACGTTGGCTTCAGCCGAATCAACACCCATATTCGACAAACGGTACAGTTGTTTTTTCGCTTCCGCTTTCGCTTCTTTGCTGAGCCCTATTTTCTCCAAATTTTCCCGCAGCGTGTCAAGCTCTTCGTCCATATTGGCATTTTCGCCGAGTTCGGAACGTATGGCTTTGATTTGTTCACGTAAATAATAGGTCTTTTGAGCTTTATCCATGCCTTCGCGGGCAATATTTTGAATTTTCGCCTGCAAATCGGCAATTTCGACTTCTTTTAAAAGGTGTTTTATAACAATGTTCAAACGTTCGACAGGGTCTAAACATTCAAGCATGACTTGAGCTTCATCGGCTTTTATCCGCATATTTGACGCTATTAAATCCGCTAATTTTCCGGGTTCGTCAACCTGCATTAAAATCGCCATGATTTCAGCAATAGGCACACCGCGAAGCTGCAGGATTTTTTCGCTGTATTCACGGGCGAGCCGTATCCTTGCCGTAACTTCAGGGTTGATATCGGCGGTTTTTTCCTTGATAAGTTCAATAAATACCTGCGGATATTCCGCTTTGGCGATTTCCCCTAAACATTTGGCACGGCTTATTCCCTGTATGAGGGCTTTGATGTGTCCGTTCGGCAGCTTCACCATCCGCAAAATAAGTCCCACTGTTCCGATAGCGTATAAATCGTTTATTTTCGGTTCATCGACAAAACTGTCTTTCTGTGCGGTGATAAAAATGAATTTAGAGCTGTTATACGCTTTTTCTATAACCGCAATGCCGCTTTCACGCGTTTCGTATATGGGCATGATCATTGAATTGAAAAGCACATTTTCACGTAAAGACAACAGACCGATTTCATGAGGAACTTCATTGAGCAGTGCTTGTTCATTAATAAAAATTTCCTCTTGTTCAGTCGGAACGGAATCTACTATTTTTGTTTCTTTTGCAGCGCTTTTTTTAGGTCTGCCCCTTTTTTTGGGCTTATCTTCGATTTCAAAATTTTCGTCGTCTTTTTTCTTTACCATTACGCTATCCTGTTTTCTATACTATGCTTTTATCATTATCATTGAAAATGATTTCATTTTCATCCAAAAGATGATTGTTTGCCAAACTGATAACTTTTCCGTCAGCAATAATCAAATGGTCTAAAAACCGTATTCCCATTAAATTCATCACCTTTTGAATATGCAAGGTTGTTTCCCTGTCCGCCCAAGAAGCCTTTGTGACGCCTCCCGGATGGTTATGGATAAGAATGAGGGCTGTCGCCTTTTTGGTTATGGCGATTTCAGCTATCATTTTGGGTGAACAAAATGCCGCATCCATTGTTCCTGCATGTACCTTATCAAAACTAAGCAGTCTATTGTTATTGTCAAGTAAGGCAACCCAAATTTCTTCATGACAAAGACCGTCAAGCCTGCACCGGGCAAGCATTGCAATTTCATCCAACGTTACGGATTTCTTATCTTTTATCGGTTCAATAAAATATCTTGCGACAATTTCGCGCAATAAAATAAAAAAAATTTTTGAAGATTCCCCAAAACCTTTGATCGTTTCAAGTTCCGTGGGGTGAGCATTGAGCACGCCCCAAACCGAGCCGAAATGTTTCAGCAATTCCTTTGCCAAGGGTTTGGTGTCGGAACGTTTATGGACATATCCCAAAAGCAGTTCCAAAAGTTCATAGGCTTCCGCTTCCTGCGGATTTTTTAAAATGCGTTCCCTAAGCCTTTGTCTGTGTCCGAGATAGTGTTGTTCGTCAGCGGTCATATCAATTTCCGATATTTTGTGAATAAAGGGTTGATAATTGATGAGTATCTTTTTTATAAATTTTCAGAATATCTTTTATCAATTCTTCAAACGTGTTCAAAGGACTTTTTCTGCCGCTTTTCACGGCAAATTCAGCAAAACATAATAAGGAAATTATTTTTGAAATATTGGTGAACCCCAATCGGACCGCAATATCCGTTTTGGGTTTGATTTGGCTTGACGGCAAAAAAACTTGCTCTTTTGCCTTAATCTTCCATAACAGCCTCATTTCCCGCATCATAAGGGCGATAAACGCGAATAAATAACTGTCTTCAATTTGCCTTGCATCGTTAAAAAGCAGTTTAAAAACTTCGCGGCTGCTACCGGTTTCGATTTTTTTTATCACGTCAAACAAGACCAGTTCTGGCGTATAATTGGTCAGTTGCGCGACTATGGACGGTGAAATTTCGTTTTGTCCGGCTTGTCCCGCAAAAAGGCTGAGTTGTGCCAATATATTATTGATACTGTTATAATCAGGAGATAAAATTTCTTTCAAAATATTCAAAACATCGCTGCTGAGATTGAGATCGTATTTCAATTTCGCTTCATTTTTGATAGTTTGAACAAAATTTTTTTCCGTTATTCCGACAGATTCAAATATCCAGCCTTTTTTTTGTGCAAATTCAAAACATTTCTGCTTTTGAATGACCTGCGGTAATTTTAATTTGCCCTTATCAAGGGCATTGTGGATAAAAAAAACGGAAAAAACATCTGTTCTCGGCTTCGCCAGCGCCAATGAAATTTTTTTCCATTGCTCCAAAGTCAATTCATGGCAATCACGCAGATAGTATATTTTGTTTTTTGTTTCAAAACCGATGGCGTCAAGTCCTGCTAAAAAGGCATTGATTTCATCGGTCCAGACAATATGCCTTTCCGCATTTATCCATGCATCGCCAAAAGAACGTATGTACGTATTCTCAATATGTTCTTTCGCCAGCTGCATATCTGGGCAATGACAAAAATAAAAACCGGCTATTTGCTCCATAACCCCTCTTAAAAATTGTTTTCAAAAGCGTTAAAAGACAAATAAACAAGTTCCTGTAAAATTTCCCGCACGGCTTCCACTTCCGTAATAAGCTGGAAATATTCATAATAAGACAATATGCCTGTGGACCAATTCGTATTTTCACGTATATTTTTAACACGCACTTCCATTTGAATATTAACGGTATTCAGCAACGTGTTATCCTGTTCATCGGTCAGACTGGCGGAAGTATCGAATTTATGCAGAATAATCTCAATATGATAATCCGCTTTTTCGGAAACTTCCCATTTTGCGAGTTTGCGAAAATTCATTTCCGTATGGAATGCGTTTGTGAGGTAATAATTTATCCACGGATACAAGGAAGGGTCTTCAATCTTGGTAATGGCGACAGTACTTGTGCCATTACCGAAAATTGAATTCGGAACGGTTTGCCTTGTTCCGTGAACCTTATACCCGCAAGAGCTCAGGATAAAAAGGGAGCAAATCAATAAACAGAAAAATCTTCTCATATCAATTCGCAACGATATTGACAAGTTTTTGAGGAATGACAATGACTTTTCTCACTGTCAGCCCTTCCAGATGTTTTTGGATATTAGGTTCGTTCAGAGCGAATTGTTCAAGCTCTTCTTTGCCTGCGGAAGAAGGCACATCAATTTTACCGCGTAATTTGCCGTTAATTTGTATCACAATGGTAAGAATGTCTTTTTCCAAAGCATCTTCTTTGTAATGCGGCCAATTTTCGGCACTGACGGTTCCCGCAAAGCCCAAATCGCTCCAAAACTCTTCGCAAACATGGGGAGTAATCGGCGCAAGCAAGGTGATAACGGTTGCCATGGCGGAAGATAAAATCGCTTTGCCGTTTTCTGTTTTTGCAAGTTCGTCTTTTAACGCGTAAGTTTCATTCACAAGTTCCATAATAGCGGCAATGGCGGTATTGAATTGATATCTGCTGCCAATGTCGTCGCTAACTTTTTTCACCGTTGAATGCTCACGCAGACGCAAAGCTTTTGCCGGAGCGGAATCGGCTTGTTCCTTAGTGGACGAACAGGCTTTTACACCATAAATATTCGGGCGCACTTCATGATACAAACGCCATACGCGCTGCAGGAAACGGTAAGAACCTTCAATTCCCGTTTCACTCCAGTCAAAATCCCTTTCAGGAGGGGCGGCAAACAAGCAGAATAAACGGACAGTGTCCGCTCCGTATTGAGCGATCATTTCCGTGGGATCAACGACATTGCCTTTTGATTTGGACATTTTTGAACCGTCTTTGAGCACCATTCCCTGCGTTAAAAGATTGCTGAAAGGTTCATCAATGGATTTCGGCATATACCCTAAATCACGCAAAACTTTCGTAAAGAAACGGGAATACAGCAAGTGCAGAATGGCATGTTCGACGCCGCCGATGTATTGATCGACAGGAAGCCAATATGATAACGCTTTCCCGGAAAAAGGAGCTTCATCGTTTCTGGCGTCCGTATAGCGGGCAAAATACCAGGAAGATTCCACAAAAGTATCCATGGTGTCAGTTTCACGTTTTGCGGGTTTTCCGCATTTCGGACAAGTTGTGTTCACAAAAGCGTCAAAAGTCGGCAAAGGAGAACGTCCGTCCTCATGGGTTTTCACATCAAGAGGAAGAAGAACCGGCAAATCTTCCTGCTTTACTGCCACCATTCCGCAATCTTCGCAGTACACAACAGGAATAGGAGCCCCCCAATAGCGCTGGCGGGAAATATTCCAGTCACGCAGACGGAAATTGACCGTTTTTTTGCCAAAGCCGTTTTTTTCAAGGGCTTCAATAATTTTTCCTTTGCCTTCTTCATTGGATAAACCGGAAAACTCGCCGGAATTTATCATGATTCCGGGTTCCGTGTAGGCACATTCAAGACCGGCGGCGTCATAATCCGCACCGTCTTTTGAAATAACGGCTTTCAACGGGATAGAATATTTCTTGGCAAATTCGAAGTCCCTTTGATCATGGGCGGGAACAGCCATGACGGCACCGGTGCCGTATTCCGCCAAAACAAAGTTGCCAAGCCAAATAGGTATTCTTTCGCCCGTAAAAGGATTGATGGCGTAAGAACCGGTAAAAATACCCTCTTTTTCGTTGGAATCGGATTGACGGGCGATTTTATCCATATTACGGATTTTGGTGATGAAGGCGCGAAGTTCAGCTTCGTTTTCAACACCGGCAATAAGGCTGTCCACAATTGGATGTTCCGGAGCCAAAGTCATAAACGTAACACCGAAAATCGTATCGGGGCGGGTTGTGAAAATTTTGATTTCGCCTTTTCCGTTTTCCAATTTGAAAACGGCTTCAGCGCCTATTGATTTGCCTATCCAGTTATTTTGCATGGATAAAACGCGTTCGGGCCAGCCACCGGATAATTTTTGCAAGTCTGCCAAAAGTTCATCGGCATAATCCGTGATTTTCAAAAACCACTGCGTTAATTCTTTTTGTTCGACAAGAGTGTCGCAGCGCCAGCATTTACCGTCTTCCACCTGCTCGTTGGCAAGAACGGTATGACAGTTCGGACACCAGTTTTGAGGCGCTTTTTTACGGTAGACCAAACCCTTTTCAAGCCACTTTAAGAAAAATTCCTGTTCCCATTTGTAATATTTAGGGTGGCAAGTTGCGACTTCTCTGCGCCAATCGTATGAATATCCTAATCTTTTCAATTGCTTACGCATGTTGTCAATATTGGAATACGTCCATGAACCGGGATGGATATTGTTTTTAATAGCGGCGTTTTCCGCTGGCAGACCAAAAGCATCCCAGCCCATGGGGTGCATGACATTATACCCCTGCATGCGGCGAAAACGCGCAACAACATCACCGATGGAATAGTTCCGCACATGTCCCATGTGAATATTGCCAGAGGGATAGGGGAACATTTCCAAAACATAATATTTTTGACGTGTTTCATCGATTTCACAATTGAAACTGTTATTGTCCACCCAATATTGCTGCCATTTTAATTCAATGGACTCTGCATCATAACGATTTGGCAATGCCATATTATACCTCAACACTTATTTGTTTTCGTTTTTCGATTTTGAATAATTGTCCAAAATACCGTTGATAAAAGCCTGCGAGCGTTCTTCGCCAAAAATTTTATTCAATTCCAGAGCCTCATTGATAGCAACCTTATCGGGAATATCATCCCTGAATTTCATTTCAAAAAGGGCGAGGCGAAGAAGGCAAAGCTCCACTTTTCCCACTCTGTCCAAACGCCATTTCTTGGAATATTGCTGAACAATGAAATCAAGCTCTTTGGAATTTTGCCAAACACCGAGGATAAGTTCCCATGTGAACCCTTCGCAGATATTTTCTTCATCACCTTCTTGGGTCGGAAAATTCTTATAATTGTTTTCAAGGCGCTGAACATCTTGTATTTCGGCAAATTCAAGACCGTAAAGAAATTGAAAGGCTTTAATTCTGGATAAACGGCGCGGAACGCTTTTCGTAGTTTGCATAAATTTCCTGACAGTATGTTATAATTGTTTGAGAACCTGCAAAGTTTCAAGAAGAGCGGAAGCGGCTTCCACACCTTTATTGCCGGCTTTGCTGCCTGAGCGCTCAATAGCTTGTTCCATATTATCGGTGGTTAATAAACCGAAACCGACAGGAATGCCGTATTCGAGCGAAACATGGGCAAGCCCTTTTGTTGTTTCGGCAGCGACAAAATCAAAATGAGGCGTGGCACCGCGGATTACGGCGCCAACGGCGACAATGCCGTCATATTTTTTGCTTTCGGCGAGTTTTTTGGCAACGATAGGCATTTCAAACGCCCCCGGTACCCGAACGATAGTCAAATCATCCTTATCCGCACCGTGCCGGACCAAATAATCGACAGCGCCGCCAATAAGGGAATTTACCATAAAATCATTAAAACGGGAAGCGATAATTGCGATTTTATATCCTTTTGCTTCCATTAATCCTTCAACGGTTTTGATATGGTACATTGCACGCTCCTTTAAAAATCACCGTAATTGCCGTGAATATGCCGGCAGCTATTACCGAATAAGTGACCTAATTTTTCTTTTTTGGTTTGCAGATATTTTTCATTATAAGGACTTGGCAGCAGCTCAAGAGGGATGCGTTCGACTATTTCCAAGCCATACCCTTCAAGCCCGATAATTTTTTTGGGATTATTTGTTAAAATGCGCAGTTTTGACACGCCCAAATCAACAAGAATTTGCGCCCCAAGCCCGTAATCACGCAAATCGGCTTTGAAACCGAGCATATTGTTCGCTTCGACAGTATCCAAGCCTTCATCCTGCAAAGCATAAGCTTTTATTTTATTGGCAAGCCCGATACCGCGCCCCTCCTGACGCATATATAAAATAATTCCGCGTCCTTCTTTTTCGATTTGAGCCATGGCGCTGTGCAGCTGCCCTCCGCAGTCGCAGCGCATGGACGCGAAAACGTCTCCGGTCAGACATTCGCTGTGCACACGGACCAGTACAGGTTCGGGCGTTGTGACATCACCTTTGACCAAAGCAATATGTGTTTGGTTATCCAAAGAATTTTCATAAGCGATAATTTTGAAATCGCCAAAAGCAGTCGGCATGCTCGCTTCCGCGGCACGTTTAACGGCGACTTGTCCTTTTTTCAATCTGTATTGGATAAGGTCCTTAATGGTCGCAATCTTAATATCATGTTCTTTGGAAAATTTTTCCAAATCCGGCATTCTTGACATTGTGCCGTCTTCATTCATGATTTCACAAATAACCGCCGCCGGAGTGAGCCCAGCCAATTTTGCCAAATCAACGCTGCCTTCCGTTTGCCCCGCCCGAATCAACACGCCGCCGTTATTCGCCCTGAGGGGAAAAATATGTCCCGGCGTAACAATATCCCTGGCTTTGCTATTGGGATTGACCGCCGTTAAAATGGTATGCGCCCTGTCAAAAGCGGAAATACCCGTGGTAACTCCCTCTCTGGCTTCAATGGAAACAGTGAAGTTCGTGCCGAATTTCGAGCCGTTTCTTTGTGTCATAAGCGGCAACTCCAATTTATCAGCCATTTCATTCGTCATCGGCAAACAAATAAGCCCTCGGCCGTATTTCGCCATAAAATTAATTATTTCAGGAGTGATAAATTCAGCGGCGATAGTCAAGTCACCTTCATTTTCCCTGTCTTCGTCATCGGCAAGGATAATCATTTTTCCTTGCTTGAAATCTTCAATCGCTTCTTCAGTCTTGCAGATACCCATATTCACCCCTTATGCGAAAAAGCCGTTTTCACGAAGAAAATCTTCGTCAATCGCGCTCTTTTTAGGTTTATTATTTTCTATGAATTGAGAACGAAGTATGTATTTTCCTATCATATCCGTTTCAATATTGATTTTTTGTCCGACACTCCAATCCGCAACGGTTGTTGCTTTCCATGTTTCAGGAATTACGTTTACCGTTAAAAAATCAAAATCGCAAGTATTTACAGTAAGGCTAATTCCGTCAAGGGCGACAGAACCTTTAGGAATGATATATTTTGCCCATTCATCAGAAAAATGTATGCTAACGGCACGGGATTGCCCGATATTTTGAATGGACCGCACGGTGCCCATGGTGTCGACGTGCCCGCTGACCAAATGCCCCCCGAGCCGGCTGCCAAGAGCCAGCGCCCTTTCCATATTCACTTTGCTTTTATTTGCCAGTAAAGAAATATTTGAACAAGCTAAAGTTTCCTCAGAGGCATAGAAACTCAAAATTCCATTTTCAGCCGTTTCAACCGTAAGGCAAGTGCCATTGACAGCGACGGATTCCCCTATTACGGGATTAGGGAACGCAAAACCGGGGCGTATGCCCAGCCGCAAATCTCCGCCCAATCTCCGAACGGAAACAACTTCTCCGATTCCTTCAATCAACCCTGTGAACATGTTTTCTCCATTTTTAAATAAACATGCAAATCACTGCCTATCCGTTCTGTTTTGAATATTTTGAATTTGTATGCTTCCTGCATCGTCTGGACAAAATTTCCGCTAAAAACATTTTTCGCCGTATCGTCGCCCAAAACATAAGGGGCGATGTATACAATCAATATGTCAACAAGCCCTTCTTTGAGCAATGACTGCGCGAGTTTAGCCCCTCCTTCGGAAAAGACATAGGGAGAATAATATTTTTGGTACGCAAGTTCAAATATTTTTTTCAAGTTCAAGCTTTTATTTTCGCTTGTTTCAATGCATTCGAGAAGTATTCCGTGTTCAGCATACTGTTTCACAAGTTCCGGATTTTTCATATCGGTAAAAAAAACAGTGTCTTTTTTTTGATCCAAACAAAAATATCCTGTCTTGCCGCCGGAAAGAGGCGGAAGTCTTTTACTGACAATGAATGCCCTCGGCTGGCTTTCCGTTTGCATATCCCTGACGGTCAGTTTCGGATTGTCTTCAAAAAAAGTGTTTCCTCCGACCATGACGGCGCTATGACTCAGCGCCATGTTTTTCCGCATTTTCATTGTGACTTTTTTGGATTCCGAACCGGAAACGCTGTGACTGTGCCCGGTGGCGGGACCTATTTTACCGTCAAGCGTGCACGCCATTTTCAAAATGCAGAACGAGCGTTTTTCTTTTTGCCAGACAATAAAATCCTCAATCAATTCCAGACATTCATCATGGCATACGCCGGTTACGACATTCACACCCTTGGAACGCAAAAAATCAGCGCCGCCGCTTGCATTTGCATTCAAATCCGAACAGCCGACATAAACAGTTTTTATTCCCGCCTCGAAAATAGCCTGTGAGCAAGGCGGAGTTTTGCCAAAATGATTGCACGGTTCCAAAGTCACGTACAAGGAACACTCTTCCATATTGATTTCTTTTTCATATTCAATATGTTGAAATTGCAAAACCTGTTCCTGTAAATACGGATTGGAAAAAGATAGGGAACGGTTTTTGATTTTTTGAAAAAAAATTCCCTTTTTTACCGCATTGGCAAGACATTCGACTTCCGCATGAGCTTTGCCGTATTCCATATGATACCCTTCGGCTATGATGGTATCCTTATGAACCAATACAGCCCCGACACACGGATTGGGTGCGGTTTTATACCTGCCTTTTCCAGCAAGTTCAATGGCGCGCCTCATGAAAAAAGTCTGCATGTTATTTCTTTCTTTCAACCTGTATTAATTCGACGCCCGCTTCTTCAAGCATGGCGAAAGCTAATTCATCGGGATAGGATTCCACATGAAAAATTCTTTTGATACCGCAATTGATAAGCATTTTCGTGCAAATAAAGCAAGGCTGCGTCGTGCAATAAATATCTGCTCCGTCAAGGCTTATGCCGTGCACGGCGCATTGGATGATGACATTTTGTTCAGCATGCAGACCGCGGCAAATCTCATGCCTTTCACCGGAAGGAATATTCATTTTCGCCCGCAGACAGCCCGCATTCAGGCAATGCTCCACTCCGCTCGGCACGCCGTTGTAGCCTGTCGCCAAAATATGTTTGTCTTTCACGGCAACGGCGCCGACTTTTCTTCTGATACACGTTGAGCGTTCCGCAACCATGTAAGCGATATTGATAAAATATTCAGTCCAGGAAATTCTTTCGTCAGCCATATGCTTTTCCTTATTTGGTCAAAGTGTTGATCCGTTCCGCAAGATAATCCGCCTCTTCTTTTGTGGTTTGAAACGAACACATGAAACGGACTTCATTCACAGCGGAGTCTGTGACATAAAAATAAAATTCTTTTGAAAGTTTGGTGATCAAACTTCTGTCCATGCGGACAAATACGGCATTAACACAGGGTTTTTGTACTGAAAGCGCCTTATTACTTTGCAGTTTTTCCGCCAGGTAATATGCCATTTCATTGGCATGGCGCGCATTTTTAAGCCATAAATCGTTTTTAAAAAATTCATTGAATTGTGCGCTCACAAAACGCATCTTGGAAATAAGCTGCAGCGACTGTTTGCGCATGGTCATATAATCCCGTGAAAGCGCTTTATTGAAAAAGACAACGGCTTCGCCGAAAACCAAACCGTTTTTTGAACCGCCGAACGATAAGACATCAACTCCGGCATCTTTCGTTATGGCTTTTATATCACAATCCAACGCCGCCACGGCATTGGCGATGCGGGATCCGTCCATGTGGACCAATAAATCGTTTTCATGGGCGAAGGAGCAAATTTTCCTAATTTCCCCTATGGAGTACAACGTGCCTTTTTCGGTTGATTGCGTAATGGAAACAACTCTCGGACTCACTCTGTGGAACGAGTCTTTGTCGTGCAGAAACGCTGCGATATCTTCTGTTTTAATTTTGCCGTCATAGGATGGAACCGGCAGAAGTTTAGAGCCCGTTATCACTTCCGGCGCTCCGGCTTCTTCCGTATTGATGTGTGAAACATCCGCGCAGATAACCCCCTGCCATGGTCTGAGCATGGCTTTGAGCGCCACGACGTTGGCGCCGGTTCCGCTCAATGTGTAGCAAACAGTGACATCGCCGAAAATCCTGCTGAAAATCTCATCGGATTGGTTACTGAAATCATCCAAGGCGTAAGGAACCGCATACCCTTTGTTCGCATCGGCTATGGCACGCATTATTTCTTCCGAAGCGCCTGCGGTGTTGTCACTGGCAAAAGCTGTAATCATACTATTTCCTCTTTTCGTTATACCGGTTAAAAAAGCTGTGAATAAACCTGTATCGTTTTTTGATAAAAATCTTCCAACGACCAGCCATACAACGCTGTTTCCGTATTTTTGCCGTAAAAATTATTTAAGCACGAGCGCAAAAGCCGTTCCCGATACCCTTTATCCAAACATTTAATAAAAAGTCCCGTCATTTCTGAAATCTGTCCGGCATTAAACAAATATTCATTTTCAAGAATATCAGGCATAACTCCGATACGGGAGCCGATAATTGGGGTATGGCAGGCAATAAGCTCAAAAGCGACGCGGGCTATGGTTTCAGAACCAAGGGACGCGACAACACCAACATCGAGCATGTTCATAAAAGCATTCATATCGGCAAGATAAGAATAAAAATGTATATGTTCCTGTGAAATTCCATGTTCTTTACAAAAGTCTTTCAAATCTTCTATGGTAAAATCGCAATCCAAACCGGCGACAAGTAAATGGAGATTTTTGCAGGCTGATTCAGATTGCCCGGCTGCCTTGTGAAAAGCAAGAATTGTTTCATGAAAACCTTTTATGGCATCTAATCTGCCGATAATGCCAAGCAAAACATCATCTTCTTTAAAACCGTATCGGGTTTTGAATGCATTTTGGTTTTCTTTTTGCGGAAAAAACTTTTTTGTTTCAACCCCGCCTAAAATGGTATGAATTTTATTTTCAGGCACATGCAAATTTTTATGAAAATATTCCGACATATCGGAATTTGTCGTAATGATGGCGTCCGCAACCGAATTATGCAAAAATTTATTGATGAAATTTTCGCTCGGCTTTCTTTGATCGCCGCGTGTGCGGATAAGCTTATACCCGTATACTTTTTTTAAGAAAGAAAAAAGATAAAACGCTTCCCCACGGTGACAGTTGACGATATCAGGTCTAAATTCCCTGCAAAGTTTTGAAAATCCCCGATACGAAGCATAAATATCCGCAGGTGAAAAAGAATTTAAAGGAAGCTCCGTATAATCGATACCCAACTCTTCCAACTTTTGAATGCCTAAACTATTCGGAATAGTGACAAGAATACTTTCATGCCCGTGTTCATTAAGTATTTTTGTTAAATAGAGTGCATACCAAAAGGTTGCATTATACCATTTACAATTGATTATTTGTATAGTCCGCATATCGTATCACTTTAGGGTATTGATTAAAAATATGCCAAAATACAAAAAAAAGCAATAATAAATGCAGGAAGAAAATTTAATTAAAAAGCAAACGGGCGAAAGTTTTTGCATCACCGATGGCGTTTGAAATTCTGGAACCTTCGTTCGGTTGGTGATAATTGGGAATAGCGCTTGACCAAACAGCAACCGGAATACCTAAACTCCGTATTTTACAGCCGACAGTCGCACCGCCGACTCCGCCGGTTTTGCACATAAGTCCGTATGTTTCAAAAATCGCTTTTTTAAGTTTTTGCACAACTTCGGCATCCGCATTTGTTTCCGGAGAACTCTCCTCCAAATTGTCAACGGAAATTTGTATGGAAACAGAATGCTTCCTTTCAATTTCCGCACTTAATTCCCGTACCTTGCCGATAACGGTTTGCGTGTCATGCTCCGGCAATATCCTGCAATCCAAATAAAAAATTTCTTTTCCGGAAATGGTGTTGACATTGGGAACATTTTCAGTATGGCGTGTCGGTACAATCGTTGTCCTTGTCGGTGAAAAAAGTTCATTTCTTTCTGTAAAGAAATCTTCTATTTTCTTTATTTGCAAGACCATATCGCTCATAGCCACAAATGCGTTAATGCCTTCATCGGGTGTTGAACCATGGCATTGCCTGCCTTCAATTTCAATTTTCAGCCATAAGACGCCTTTTTCGCCGATTTCAATTAAATTTCCTTCTTTTGTTCCAAAATCAGGCACCAGCACCAAATCATCTTTTTTAATAAGATTTGGATTTTCTTTTAAAACGTGATTGATACCGAACGTATTTCGTGTTTCTTCATCGGAAACCAGCAAAAGAGCAAAACTCAAATCAGGCTCATAGGAATTTTTGACAAGCTCGTGCAAGATAAGAAGTCCCGAAACAATGGCCTGCTGATTGTCTTCCACCCCGCGGCCTCTGATGATATCACTGTCATCTTCGTCAAGCACAGCCTCAAAAGGAGAAGTCTTCCATAAACTTTCGTTTCCCGGAGGCACAACATCCATGTGTCCGACAATCCAAAGCGTTTTTTCCGATTTTCCCTTATGTCTTATCACCATATTGGGACGGATTTTGCTCGGAACCCGCTCATCAGCGGCATCATAGTGTTCAATGGCGTTTACGCCCCAGGAACGAACCAATTTTTCTATCCATTCGGCTTTATGAAATTCACCGATTCCCCCTTCATTGGGACCGAAAGCCGGAAATCTCGTCATCGACTGCTGTAAAAAAATCACCTCGTCACGGGCAGCTGACAAGGCAGACAATATTTTCTCTTTCATGACATTTCCTTTTGAATACATTGGTAAAAAAAAAGCCCTCAGCGAGGGCTTAGAAAAAATGTTCGGTCTATTAACGACCTTTTGCAGCACGTTTAGAAGCTTTAAGTGGGTTAACTTTAGCTTTTGCAACAACTTCAACTTTAATGTGGGTTGCAAAATTGCATCTTCCAAGAGTCCACTTCTTAGAAGGAATAGCATAACTACTGCAAAATTCTTGACCTTCAAATGTGCGAATACGATCACAACCATTGCATTGTTCGGTAATAGGTTGCAAAAGAACACCGTTCAATTCAACACCATTTGCGGTTTTTACAGCACCTTCTAAGTTTTTTCCAGGTGTACTCATTATGACCTCCATAGTCCTTGACACATATTTCTATATTATTAAATTTTGTTGTGATTTTCTTAATACAACACAGTCTTTTCACTTGCTTTTGAAATAAAGTCAAGCGATTTTTTGGAAAAATTTAAATTTTCTTTAAAAAGAACGGCTTGACTAATGCCAAATCATTGCTACCATAAAAACAACCGAATAAAAAGGATTGCGATATGTCAACGTTCAGAACAAACAAAAAGCTCATCCGCACATGGTTTGAAAACAATATAATTGATGATACAAATTACTTGCCTCCCGAGTTGATGGAAGTTCCGGAAATGGAAGTCATCAACGCCCTTTTCGCCTGCCTGCCGCAGGAAAAGAATATTGCGGACAAAGCAGCCCTGGCAATAGGGATAAGCATTGCCAAACTTTTTGAAAAAGATAAGGAACAAGCGCAAATTTGCATGCGCCGTTTTATGTGGCACATGAATGAAGAATCCGGCAATATCGGCTGGGGTATTCCCCTTGCCTTCGCCCAAAGCCTGGCGCATAGCGAAAAACTTGCGAAAATTTATGGAAATGTGCTTATTTCCTATATTCACGACAAAGAAGGCGACAGCAATTTTTGCGACCATGCTCCCCTGCGCCTGACATGTTATGAAGCTGTCGGCATTTTTGCAAAAGCGATGCCTGAATATAAGGAAAAAATTATCAGTATCATTGAAAATCAAAAAGAAGACGATATTGCCTGCCAAAGCATAAGCCAGAAAATTCTGCAAGAATTAAAACAATAAAAAGGACTTTCCATGCAAGAATATGCAAAACGTTTTTTAGGTTCGGAAGTGGAAGCGAAAAATGCGGAGAATTGTTTTTATCATATCATTCCGGTTCCTTATGAAGCAAGCGTAAGCTATGGCGGGGGAACGGCAAAAGGTCCCGACGCAATTCTTGACGCCTCTGACCAATTGGAACTTTTCAACGGGCATAGCTCTCCCGGAGAAAGAGGAATTTTCACCCATATTCCTGTTGACTGCGGAAAATCTGCCGAAGTTGTCATGGAAAATATTTACCAGGCGGTCAAAAATGTTCTTGCTCTTAAAAAATTTCCCATTTTGCTTGGCGGCGAACACAGCATTACCTATGGCGCGTTAAAAGCGCTCAAGGAAGAATATGGAAATTTCGGTATTGTGCAGTTTGACGCGCACGCCGATTTACGCAATGAATATTCCGGAACGAAATGGAGCCATGCAAGTGTTATGCGGCGTGCTGTCGACGATTTGGGTCTGCCTCTTGTGCAGCTGGGCAACAGGGCATATTGTTTGGAAGAATATGAAGCAAGAAAAAAACACCGTGTTGTCAGCTGGGACGCTGAATATTTATGCCAAAACGCCATTCCTGAAAATCTTCTTCCAAAGAATTTTCCGGATAAAGTTTTTATCACCTTTGATGTGGACGGTTTGGACCCTTCCGTCATTCCGGATACGGGAACGCCCGTTGCCGGCGGATTGCAATGGTATCAAGCTCTCAACTTGGCAAAAAAAGCGGTTGAAAACAGAACGCTCATCGGTTTTGATGTTGTTGAACTTGCCCCACGTGAAGACAGCGTTCTTTCCGATTTTATCACAGCGCAGCTTACTTACGCGCTCATGGATTTGGTTTAAAATATGAATCGACGGCGTTGGATTAACTGCTGAACTTTCTCAGTGCTCAAAAGGTATTTGATTTACAGTTAAGGCGTTTTTAAACGGATTTGCCAATCTCACTTCGTTGACAAACCGCTCCTAAATTTTGTTCCATTTAGTCTTATCATGCGTAACTATATAATATTTTTCAACTGATACGGTAATTAGCTTCCGCGTTCATAACGTCTGTTTCCTTAAAATTCTGTTTCTTTCAGAATAAATTTAACAATCTTATGTCTGAAAATTTTTCGTATCTCACCAGCAAAGCTGGTATGTTTTGTGTTGAAACGGCAATAAAAAAAGGATTGAACATGTCAATCCTTTCAATAGTTTTATGCTCTATTTTCCAATATTACAAAAAAAAGCCGAGCCTGTGCTATACAAAAAGAATTTCCGCTTTTTTGCGCGGGGGGATATTTCTGTATTTTGTTTTTTGATAACCGATCATAAGTCCCGCTTCAACAATATCCGTATCTTTAAGCCCTAAAAATTCATTGATAGGCGCGTATTGTCTTGCAACACCGATAGCAAACCCCGCCCAGCACGTTCCAATGCCCATGCTTGGCAGCAATAATTCCAAATAGCTCGCGGCAATGGTACAGTCAATTGTGCCGAAACGTTCACCGATTTCCTTATCGCAGTATGCAAAAATTACGCAAGTCGCCCCGCGGAAAATGGGATCTTCCCCGTGTTCATGGCTTGCGACCATTCGCTTCGCGGAGGGTATGCTTCGCATGAAATCTATAACCAAATCAGCTAATTGACGGACTTTTTTCTTGCCGTTGATAACGACCCATTTTACATATTGCTTATTTTTGGACGTTGGGGCGAAACGCACGATATCAAGGGCTTTTTCAATATCTTCATTGGGAATAGGGCTTTCTTTATATTGTCGCACGGAACGGCGCAGTTGTATCATATTTTTAAGCGTGTCAAAAGAAGGATAACAACCTGAAATGCTTTCTCCTTTTTCCACATTGTCATTGATTTCAAGAGAGATGGCTCCCTTGGGACAAACAGCAATGCACTGCCCGCAGGAAATGCAGGTTAAACTTCCCTTACGGCTGAGAACGGCTTTATTTTCACCATTCAATTCAATACATTCGCAAGGACAAATATTGATACAAAGTTTATCTCCGCAGCAAAGATTTTCATTAATGCTTACAGCCATAATTTCCTCTCTAAAGTAATTCAAGCACACGAAATGCAACAGGTTTGCAATTTAAAATTTTTGTCGCTTCTATTTCCTGCAATGCATTTTTCATTGCTTCAACCGTTGTTTCATGGGTCATAAAAACCAGCGGCACGCCGTTTTCCTGTTTCTTCTTTTGAATGACTTGGGCAATGCTGATAGAATGTTTTGCAAAAATTCCCGCTATGTCACGCAAAACCCCTACGGTATCATGCACCATAAGCCGCAAATACCATGATGAAACGGAATCTTCGGGTTTAGCCATTGAAGCGAGGGGTAATTTTTGCATGACGTAACCGGTACTGTCGTAAATATCTTTCATAAGCGACATGATATCACCAAGAACAGCACTTGCGGTCGGCAGGCTTCCGGCCCCGAGCCCATGCAAAAACAGAGAACCGACAGCATTGCCGTTGATATGAATGGCGTTGAATGCGCCGTCAACCCTTGCGAGCATTGCAGACGAAGGAATAAGTACCGGACTGACGGCAGCTTCTATCTCATCATGGGTGCGTCCTGCCTGCCCCAGCAATTTTATGGAATATCCGAGGCTTCGCGCGAAAGCAATATCCATGGCGCTGATATTGCGGATACCTTGCACGGAAAGCTTTTCATAAGGATAATGAACGCCCCATGCAAGACGGATAAGTAATTTGAGCTTATGGGCGGCATCAAATCCGTCAATGTCAAGAGTCGGATCAGCCTCGGCAAATCCGAGTTTTTGTGCCATTTTCAAAGCCTCGTCAAACTCGGTGCCATGTGAAGACATTTCCGATAAAATATAATTGCTCGTACCGTTTAAAATACCGAAAATCGTTTCAATTTTATTTCCCGCCAAGCTGTCTTTTATTGTCTGAACAACGGGAATAGCACCTGCAACGCTTGCTTCGTACGCTAAGAAGAGATTTTTTTCTTCCGCAAGGGCGAAAAGCTCTTCGCCTTTTTCGGCAAGAAGCGCTTTATTTGCCGTTACGACAGATTTTCCGTTTTCTAAAGCTTTCTTTATAAGTGTTCCTGCCAAAGTCGTTCCGCCGATTAATTCAACTATCACTTGAACCTCAGGATCTTCCGCCATAAGAAGAGGATCATTGATAAGCTGCGCCTCTTTCGGAATTTCTCTCTTGACATCGATATTACGAACGGCAACATATTTGACAAAGATTTTTTTTCCGGTTCTCTGTTCTATTTCAGCCGCATTGTTTTTTAATAACTGCACCAGCCCGGAGCCGACAGTGCCAAGCCCGGCCAAGCCAATTACAAGATCTTTTGAAACAGCCATAGTATCCTATCTTTATAATTAATGTATCTGTGCAATGTATATCAAAATAAAACGAATGTCTACTTTCGGATAAAGATTATAAAAAAAGCCACGTATGTGGCTTTCGATTATTTTTTCCCAAGGGGAATGAGCAATATCTGCAAGGTGCGGCCTTCAACGTTTTGTTCTGCTTCGACCTTGGCGAGATCTTTCGTATTTTCGACAATGCGGTCTAAAATCGCTTGTCCACGGCTTTTATGAACAATTTCCCGTCCTCTAAAAAACACAGTGACTTTACAGCGATCACCATCTTCCAAGAAACGGCGGATATGGCGAAGTTTTGTTTCATAATCGTGATCATCTGTTTTGGGGCGGATTTTAATTTCTTTAATCTGAACAACAGTTTGGTTTTTCTTTTGTTCTTTTTTCTTTTGCTGCTGTTCGTATTTGAATTTACCAAAATCCATGATACGGCAAACAGGCGGATCTGCCGTCGCGGCAACTTCCACAAGGTCAAGACCATGTTCTTTTGCAAGATCTATCGCTTCTTGTTTTGAAAGAATACCAATTTGTTCCCCTTCCGCACCGATAACTCGAACTTCACGAGCTCGGATTTGTTCATTGCGTCTTGTGCCGTCTTGCTGAGGCACTTCACGACGTGGTTTCATGTTAGGCGAAGCTATAGCTCATTCCTCCAGTTTTAAATGGTTTGTCATTATCGTCACGGATGGTTTTAATAGTTTCGTCAAGTGATTGCAAACCTAAGTTTTCCCCCGTGCGAAGGCGAATATTTACGCCACCTTCTTCAACTTCCTTATCCCCGATGACGAGAATAAAAGGTATCTTTGCAAGCTGGGCTTCACGTACTTTAAAGCCAAGTTTTTCATTTCTCGTATCAGCTTCGACGCGTATTCCGGCAGCTTGTAATTTTTTCACGGCCTCTCTCGTAAAATCAAGCTGGGCGTCGGTAACATTTAAAATTCTTGCCTGAACCGGCGCAAGCCAGGTCGGGAATGCGCCTGTATAGTGTTCCGTAAGCACTCCGATAAAACGTTCCAAAGAACCCAAAATCGCGCGGTGCACCATAACGGGTCTATGTCTTTCGCCGTCTTGTCCGACATATTCGATTTGAAAGCGTTCCGGCAAGTTGAAATCGACCTGAATGGTTGAAAGCTGCCATTCACGTCCGATAGCGTCGGTAACTTTAATATCTATTTTAGGTCCGTAAAAAGCACCGTCACCTTCATTGATTTGATACTCTTTTCCTTCTTTCTTCACAGCTTGGATAAGAGCCTGCGTGGAAAGTTCCCATGCTTCGTCAGTGCCTATGCTGTCTTTCGGACGGGTTGAAATGAATAATTTGTAACTGAACCCGAACAGAGCCATTAAGTCGGCGGAAAAGTTCATGATATTGATAATTTCATCTTCCAATTGCTCAGGGGTGCAAATGATATGCGCATCATCCTGAGTGAATTGGCGGACACGCAAAAGCCCGTGCAACGCGCCGCTCATCTCATGTCTGTGCACAAGCCCGAGTTCAAACATGCGGACAGGCAGTTCCTTATAGCTATGCAAGCTGTTGTTGTACATAAGAAGATGCCCGACACAGTTCATAGGCTTGACCCCATGGACGGCGTTTTCAATTTCGGTGAAATACATGTTTTGGCGGTAATGGTCGTAATGCCCAGATTTCTCCCACAATTCCTTACGCATGATTTGCGGGCCCTGCACAAGCTCATAGCCCCGTTTCAAATGCTCGCGGCGTAAAAAATCTTCCAATATGGTTCTGAGCATCATGCCCTTCGGCAGCCAAAATGCCATGCCTGGGGCGACATCGTCGTAAAACGTGAAAAGTCCGAGTTCTTTTCCAAGTTTCCGATGGTCTCGCTTTTTCGCTTCTTCAAGTCTGTTCAGATAGGTTTTCAATTCTTTTTCATCAGCAAAAGCGGTTCCGTAAATACGGGAAAGCATAGGATTTTTTTCATCACCGCGCCAATAAGCCCCTGCAACGGACATAAGTTTAAAAGCCTTTGCAAAGGAAGTGTTGGGAATATGCGGTCCGCGGCAAAGATCGATGAAATCGCCTTGTTTATATAAAGAAACCGTATCGGCTTCAATTTCTGAAATGATTTCAGCTTTGTACAGCTCACCTTTTTTCTTGAAAAATTCTATTGCATCATTTTTGGACATGACGGAACGTTCAAAAGGCAAATTCCGTTCCGCTATGGCATGCATTTCCTTTTCAATATTTTCAAAGTCGGCGGGAGTAAAAGGACGTTCCGCATCAAAATCATAATAAAAGCCATTTTCAATGGAAGGTCCGATGGTTACCTTTGTGTTGGGAAAAAGTTTTTGCACGGCTTGCGCCATGATATGGGAAACCGAATGGCGTAAAATCTGCAATCCTTCTTCACTGTCGGCGGTTACGGGGGTTATGGCTGTTGTGTGGGCTGGTACCGTCTGAGATAAGTCAAGCAATGTTTCGCCGTTGATTTTGGCGGCTATGCAGGTTTTAAATTTTTTTCCGGAAAGATTTTCCTTCAGCACATCAAAAATAAGGGCATTTTCTCCGACTTCAATCTCTTTTTCATCAAGCGCGATTTTCATACCAAACTCCACTGCAAAAAACTGATATAAGAAAAGGAGGTCTAGCCCCCTTTTCTCATTTATATGGTAGGCATGAGCAGACTTGAACTGCTGACCCCTTCCGTGTCAAGGAAGTGCTCTACCCCTGAGCCACACGCCTATATTAACAATTGATAGCCACTTATAATAAAAATACTTTGCACCGTCAAGTTTTTTTTTTGCTATTTTTTATAAAAAAAGAATTTCGTTTTTTTATAAAAAAAGGCTTCCGAAGAAGCCTTTCCATTAATATCTGTAATGATCGGGTTTATATGGTCCGTCAACAGCGACACCGATATAATCCGCTTGGTCCTGTCTTAATGTGGTCAGTTTCACTCCAAGACGGGCAAGGTGCAGTCTTGCGACTTCCTCGTCAAGCTTTTTAGGCAAAGTATACACTTTTGTTTCAAGCTTTTTGCTTGCAAGCTCAAGTTGGGCGACCACCTGGTTGGTGAAGGAGTTGGACATGACAAAACTTGGGTGGCCTGTTGCACAGCCTAAGTTCACAAGTCTGCCTTCAGCAAGAATGATGATTGATTTTCCGCCGGGCAAAGTCCATTTATCCACTTGAGGCTTGATTTGCATTTTTTTGCTGTTTGATTTGCTTTCAAGCCATGCCATATCGATTTCATTGTCAAAGTGTCCGATATTGCAAACAATGGCTTCGTCTTTCATGTTGCTCATGTGTTCACCGGTAATGACATGGTAATTGCCTGTGGCTGTAACAAAAATATCGGCAAGCGGAAGAGCGTCCTCAACGGTTACGACTTCATACCCTTCCATTGCCGCCTGCAATGCGCAAATAGGATCAATTTCAGTTACCAGAACTCTCGCGCCAAGCCCGCGCATGGACTGCGCACAGCCTTTGCCCACATCTCCGTAACCACAAACGCAGACAACTTTACCCGCCATCATGATGTCGGTAGCGCGTTTGATACCGTCCGCCAAAGATTCACGGCAGCCGTAAAGGTTATCGAATTTTGATTTGGTTACGGCATCATTCACGTTGATTGCCGGGAATAAGAGTTTTCCTTCTTTTTCCATTTGATATAAACGGTGCACGCCCGTTGTGGTTTCTTCGGAAACGCCGCGGATAGCGGGAACAATTTTATGCCAGCGTTTGGTATCGTTCTTATAGGCGAGTTTCAAGCGTTCCATAATGCATTCTTCTTCCTTGCTGCCGCATTTCTTATCCAAGAAACTTGGGTCGTTTTCCGCTTGAATGCCGTAATGGATAAGAAGCGTGGCGTCGCCGCCGTCATCGACGATGAGATTGGGACCGGAACCGTCAGGCCATGTCAAAGCCATTTCTGTACACCACCAATACTCTTCCAATGTTTCGCCTTTCCAAGCGAAAACTTTTGCATAGCCTTGTTCGGCAATGGCAGCCGCCGCATGGTCTTGGGTCGAAAAAATGTTGCAGGAAGCCCAGCGGATATCGGCACCCAGTTCATATAAGGTTTTGATAAGCATAGCAGTTTGGATTGTCATATGCAAAGAACCTGTGATTTTAAAACCTTTCAAAGGTTTTTCCTTGCCGTAACGGGAAATGAGTTCCATAAGCCCGGGCATTTCCCTTTCTGACAACTGCATTTCTTTTTTTCCAAATTCAGCAAGGCTCATATCAGCAACTTTATAAGCCAAATTATAATCCAATTCTTTTGCCGCCATTTTTTTTCTCCTATGATTTTTGTGCAATGAGTAAATGTAACTGTAAACCCATTTTCACTTTTTGTGTTTCATATTGAATAATTTTAAAACCCAGTTCCTGCATGTAATTTTCCAAACTTTCCTTGGAAAATCCGAGCCATCTGTCCCCGTAATTGCTGCGCATTTTTTCTTCCTTGTGCTGCAAAAAATCACTGATGAACAAAATCCCTTTGGGAGCGAGCACGCGCTCGATTTCCGAAAGTGCGATTTTAGGTTCCGACAAATGATGCAACACCAGATTGATACAAGCGAAACTCGCTTCGTTATCACGCAAAGGCAAGTGATCAAGTTCTCCGATTCTCAAAGATAAGCGGGAAAGCTTCGCGATATTGTCCGTAAAACGTCTTCTTGCCAAATCAAGCATTTTTTGCGAACCGTCAACCCCGATAACGCTTCCGCTTGCTTCAAGTAGCTTGTCAAGAACCTCTCCTGTTCCGCAGCCCAAATCAACCGCAATGTCACAATCGGCAGGAACAGATTTCTGCACTTCCAAAGGCAGAGAAAACGCACCCAGCACCTCTTTGTTCAATTCATCCCAATCATCCGCGATACTATTGAAAAATTGCCTTGTTTTTATGGCGCGTTCCTCGATGATACGGGAAGCGACATCCAAATCATTTTGTATATCTTTGGAAAGGTATGAAAAAATCGAAGAAAGAAACTCCTTGTTTTCCCCTTCTTCAACCGCTTTATAAAAAACCCATAAGCCGTCGCGTCTGGCTTGCAGCAATCCTGCATCGGACAAAATTTTTAAATGGCGTGAAACACGCGACTGTCCCATGTTCAAAAGACCGACAAGCTCATTGACGGACAACTCGTAGTGCCATAGGATATAAGCCAAACGCAGTCTTGTGTCATCGGCTAATGCTTTGATATTTTTCAAAATATCATTACTTTTCATACCAACCCTTTTTATAAAGCAAAAGTGTTGATTGTTTATATTCAAATATCCTTATACAGTCAAGTTAAATATATCAATTTTTTTTGATATAATTCTTTATTTCTTGCGGAATAAAACAAAATAAGCTATATTCGGAATATGAAAACAGCAGTTGCGGTCAGCGGCGGCATAGACAGTCTTTATGCCCTTATCAAATTGCAGGAACAAGGTCATGATGTTTTTGCTCTGCACGCACGTTTTATTGAAACCGAATATGATGTTGTCCCGCAATTGCGCGAAGCCTGCGAAATTTTAAATATTCCTTTCCATTGCATTGATTTAAAAAAAGCATTCAATAAGGAAGTCATATTCCCTTTTTTTGATTACTATAAAAATGCCAGAACGCCAAACCCCTGCGCTTTCTGCAATAAAAGCATGAAATTCGGTGAATTGCTGAAAAAAGCGAAGGAATTGGGAGCGGAAAAGCTCGCCACGGGGCATTATGCCAAACTTTCCCTTTTTGAAAATTCTTTAACGCAAGATTACGGATACTGCATTCGGTGCGCCGATGACGAAAAAAAAGACCAAAGCTATTTCTTGGCTCTGACACCGATAGAAAATTTACGTTTCGCCCTTTTTCCTTTAGCCGACAAAATCAAAGAAGACATAAAAAAAGAAATTCTTGAAAAAAAAATTGCCGTTCCCTGTCCGAAAGAAAGCCAGGAAGTATGCTTTGTTCCCCATGATGATTACCGAAGCTTTCTGACAGCCTGCGGGCAAAAATTCGGCTTTGACACACAAGGTTCCGGTGACATTTTCTATCTTGACGAAAAAACGAAAGAAACAATGAAAATCGCCCGGCACAAAGGGCTTTGGGCGTATACGGAAGGACAAAGAAAAGGGCTTGGCATTGCATGGTCGGAACCTCTTTATGTCATAAAACGCGATATGCGGACCAATATTCTTTATGTCGGAAACAAAGAAGCCGTGCAAACGAAATTCGCAGCCGCGAACAACATTAATTTTCTTGTTCCGCCGTATTTATGGAGCGGACAACTCTATGCGCGAACACGCTTTCGGGAAAAACAAAGCGCTTGCAAAGTTTATTTGCAAAACATTAAAGAAAAACTTGAAATTTCAATTCAAAACCCGGAAAATACCAGGGCGATTATTGATAACATCCATATTCTGCAAGATGAAAAAACACGTCTTTTTGTTGAATTTACAGAAGAAAAGCAAATTTATGCTTCCGGACAGGTGCTTGCCGTTTATGATGAGAGCGGTTTTTTGCTTGCCGGCGGTATTTTAATTTAATACAGCTTCATTCGGCATGTTTTAAAAATGGCATACGATTTTAGCTTGAAACAACGGTTAACAATCCTTATTCGGTTTTGGTGAATAATTTTCCGCGCATGACAGCGCTTTTTCCGTAACGTTCCCGCAGCGTGTCAAGGGTTGCGTCCAAATGGTTGCGCCTGATTTCCAAATTTTCCCTTTGTTCTTCTTGCTTATCGGCAAATGTCAAGAGTGAAAGCTGTTTATTTTCCTTATCGTCACCAAAACAGGATACGCCGATTCCGATAAGCCGGACAGCCTTTGCCAAGGGCAATTCATCAAGCAATATGCAGGCGTTTTCAAAAATGGTATCTGTCGCATTGGTTCTTTTTTCAAGTGTCAATTGTCTGGTAATTTGTTTAAAATCGGCGAATTTCACTTTTACGGTGATTGTCCTGCCTTTCAAATTATCTTTCCTAAGCCGCGTTCCTATGCGTTCGGCATGGATAAGCAACCATTTTTTCAAAATTTTCTTATCATAAACATTTTCGCTCAATGTTGTTTCCGCGCTTTCGGATTTTTTCACCGTATACGGTTCAACTTCCCGCGTATCAATGCCGCTTGCCCGTTCAAAAAGCATTATTCCGGCTTTTCCGAACTTTTTTTCCAAAAAAATCTTATCCAATTGTAAAACATCGGCGCACTTTTTTATCCCTAGTTTTTTTAATTCCTCCAGAAACTTTTTTCCAACCCCCGGAATTTTTGATATGGAGAGTTCACTCAAAAAACCGGGCATTGTTTCATTGGTGATAATGAAAATGCCATTGGGCTTATTTTCATCGGAAGCGATTTTTGCCAAAAACTTAATCGGGGCGATTCCAATGGAACAGGTCAGCCCGTTTGTCTTCACATGAATTTCTTTTTGAATTTTTTGCGCAATTTCCACAGGCGGACCGAACAGGTTATATAAACCGGTAATATCAAGATAGGCTTCATCAACGGAAGCCATTTCAACCAAGGGGGAATAGCTTTGCAAAATTTCATGGATTTGTTTCGATACTTCTCTGTAAACTCTGCCGCGCTGGGAAATAAAAATCCCCTGCGGACATTTTCTTTTAGCCTCGAAAATAGGCATGGCTGAACGAACACCGAAACGCCGGGCTTCATAAGAACAAGTGGAAACCACCCCTCTTGCCTGCCCGCCGACGATAATCGGCTTATTTCTGTATTCCGGATTGTCGCGCTGTTCGATGGACGCAAAAAACGCGTCCATGTCAACATGCAAAATATATCGTTCATCTGCCATAGTTCACCTGAAACACTAACTATCACAGATTGTTTTCAGAAAAAAGCCATTTTTTCCCGTTGAAAAATATCCGTGACATATGAAATGATTTAAGCTATATTAATCACAATGTCACCTTTTGTGAGGATTGAGAAATTGGCAAAAATAAAAACGCAAAAATGGGATATTGAAGATTCAGCCGAATTATACGGTATCCGCAACTGGAGCGCCGGATATTTCGACATTAACCAGCAGGGTGAAGTCACCATAAAACCTTACGGCGTCAAAGGCGGTCCGGCTATAAGCGTCGCAACAATCATTCAGGAAATAAAAGAACGCGGTTATAATATGCCCGTGCTTTTGCGTATTGAAAACATACTTGATTCGCAAATTTCACTTTTGCACCATTGCTTTCATGATGCGATTGTCCAACTTGGCTATAAAGGCGAATACCGGGGCGTTTTTCCGATTAAAGTAAATCAGCAGCAGCAAGTTGTCGAAGAAATCGCCGATTTCGGAAAAAGTTTTCACCATGGATTGGAAGTCGGTTCCAAAGCGGAACTTATTGCCGCCGTTTCTCAAGTTAAAAGCAGAAAAGCTTGTCTTATCTGCAACGGATACAAAGACGAGGAATTTATCAACCTGGGGCTGCATGCGATGCGCCTTGGCTATAATTGCATTTTCGTATTGGAAATGCCCGGAGAATTGGATACAATTTTGGAATGTGCAAAAACGCTGAATGTCGTTCCTCAAATCGGCGTGCGCGTCAAACTCAGCACCAAGGCAACGACGGGACACTGGGCGGAATCCGGGGGCGAACGTTCGTCTTTCGGCTTGACTTCCGCACAAATCATCGATGTTGTCGATACGCTGAAAGCAAATAACATGCTCGACTGCCTGAAACTTTTGCATTATCATTTAGGCTCGCAAATACCCAATATCCGCGATATCCGTTCCGCCGTCATGGAAGCGGCAAGAATTTACGCAGGACTTGTGCAGGAAGGGGCAGCCATGGGTTATATCGACCTTGGCGGCGGACTTGCCGTGGATTACGACGGTTCACACACCAATTATGTAAGCTCCCGCAACTATTCGCTGAATGAATACTGCACCGACGTTGTGGAATCCGTCATGACGATTATGGATGAGCAAAATATCCCCCACCCGCATATTGTTACGGAATCAGGACGCGCCACGGTTGCGTACTATTCGATTTTGCTTTTCAACATCTTGGATGTCAGTCTTATTGAAATCGGAAATCTGCCGGAAAAATTGCCGGAAGACACCCCCGAACCGATTGTCAATTTAAAAGAAGCGCTTGAAAACGTTAATATCAGAAGCCTGCAGGAATGTTATAACGACGCACTGTATTATTATGACGAAGTCCGCCAGCTTTTTGTCACCGGACGGGCGACGCTCAGGCAAAGAACCTTGGCGGAACGGTATTATTGGGCAATCATGCGTTCCATTGCGGAAGAAAAAGACAAACTTAAAACCGTTCCCAAAGAACTGCATGAGATCAATTCAAAATTAGCCGATATTTATTATTGCAATTTCAGCGTATTCCAATCACTTCCAGATTCATGGGCTATTGACCAAGTATTTCCCATCATGCCTGTCCACCGCCTGAACGAATATCCGGATCGGCGCGGGATTTTATCGGACATGACTTGCGACAGCGACGGAAGAATCAATAATTTCATTGATACGCAAGGTATGAAAAACACGTTGGAACTTCATTCCTTAAAAAACGGTGAAGAATATTATTTGGGAGCATTTTTGGTTGGTGCATACCAAGAAACGCTGGGGGATCTGCACAATCTCTTAGGAGATACCAATGTCGTTTCCATTCGTGTGCAGGAGGACGGAACCTATGAATTTGTCCGCGAAATCAGCGGGGATTCCATTTCCGACATTTTAGCCTATGTCGAATACGAACCCAGAAGAATTTTGGAAAATATCAGACATAATGCGGAAAGAGCCGTCAGAAATAAAACCATTACTCCCGCAGAACGTTTTTCCATTATGCAGGCTTTTGAAAATGGCATGCGCGGTTATACGTATTTTGAAAGATAAACCCCTAAAAGGAGAATAATATGGCAAGAGTTTTAATCATCGGCGCAGGTGGTGTAAGTTCTGTTGTCGTGCATAAATGCGCACAAGCTAACGATGTTTTTACAGAAATCCATTTGGCGAGCCGCACAAAAGCCAAATGCGACGCAATTGCCGAATCTGTAAAAAAACGCTATGGCGTAACTGTTCATACGGCATCCGTTGACGCTGATAATGTTTCAGAACTTGTTGCTTTAATTAATAAAGTCAAACCAGTAATGGTTATCAATGTCGCACTGCCGTATCAAGACCTTACCATTATGGACGCCTGCCTCGAATGCAATGTCCATTACCTTGATACTGCCAATTACGAACCAATCGACCTTGCGAAATTTGAATATAAATGGCAATGGGCTTATCAGGACAAATTCAAAGAAAAAGGCTTGATGGCGCTTTTGGGCAGCGGTTTCGACCCCGGTGTTACGAACGTATTTTGCGCCTATGGACAAAAACATTTGCTTGATGAAATACATGTGCTCGATATTATTGACGCCAATGCCGGCGACCACGGCCTGCCTTTTGCAACGAACTTCAATCCGGAAATCAATATTCGTGAAGTCACCGCCCGCGGACGGTATTGGGAACGCGGAGAATGGGTTGAAACCGACCCGCTTTCCTGGAAAATGAGCTTTGATTTTCCTGACGGAATCGGACCTAAAAACTGTTATCTCATGTATCACGAAGAATTGGAATCCCTTGTGCAAAATCTTAAAGGTATCCGCCGCGCAAGATTTTGGATGACATTCTCCGACAATTACCTCAACCACTTAAAAGTATTCGGCGGCGTCGGCTTACTCGGCATTGAACCTATCGAATACAAAGGGCAGTCCATAGTGCCTATCCAATTTTTGTCAAAATTGCTTCCGGACCCCGCAAGCCTCGGACCTTTGACAAAGGGTAAAACCTGTATCGGCTGCGTAATGCAAGGTATTAAAAACGGTCAGGAAAAAACGTATTATGTCTATAATATCTGCCAGCACGAAGACTGCTATGAAGAATTGGGCTCCCAAGCGATTTCCTATACCACCGGCGTACCTGCCATGATCGGCGCCATGATGATGGTTACGGGCAAATGGATGAAAGCCGGCGTTTGGAACATGGAACAAATGGATCCGGATCCGTTTATGGAACAGCTCAATAAATTCGGCTTGCCTTGGCAAGTTGCCGAATTGCCGAACAAATAATTTATAAAATATAAAAAGCCTTACAAATGTGAGGCTTTTTATATAATGATTATTTTTTGCAGAAAAAACATATGAAAAATTGTTTTTTCTGCTTTTTTATGATTTTTTTAATTAACACAATATGTTATAAGCGCAGTAAAACAATTCCGCACATTAAAAGCGCAATACCCAAAAATGCGCTTTTATGCATTCTTTGCCCAAGCAATACCCAACCGGACAAACTTGTGCCTAAAATTCCAAAACAGCCCCATAACGCATACGCAACAGCCAAATCCAAATCCTTTACCGCAATGGAAAGAAAACCAAAAGCCACAGCAACGCAAAACAAGGCTGTGACCCCTAAGGTTTTTCTTTTAAAACCGTTTGATTTTGCCAATAAGATATTGGCGATAATATCCAATAAAGCGGCGCATAACACCAATAAAACAGAAAAGGAAAAAATATTTGCAAACATAAAATCTCCATTAATGGGTATCTGTTCCGAAGTGCACTAAAAAACCGCCGCTAAGAACACAAACAAGTCCAAGTCCTTTAATAAGATCAAGATTTTCGCCTAAAACGGTTACGGAAAAAGATACAATAAAAACCAAGCCCAAGGCGTCCCATAAGGCAAAGGCAACGCCGACAGGCAATGCGGTTACGGCTTTCGCAAGGCTGAAATACGAGCAGGCTATGCACGCCCACATAATTGCAAGTCCAAGTTCTGACCCGAAAGAAAATTGCCATGAATGGGAAACTTTCATTATCGAAGTGCCGACAACTTCAAATAAAATAGAAAGCAATAAAAAAAGCCAATGCAGCCAAGTAACGTTGACAGACATACGATACTCCTTAAAAAAATGTTAAAAAGGAATACCGCTCTAAAATAAGGTAAAAAGAGCTAAAAATAAAAATGAACGATGTAAAATCCGCACAAAACCATTCATATCATAAATTCAATAAAATTTTCTGCGCCTGCAAAGAAACGGAACTTGCCTGCAGCGCTTCCCCGGAACAAGAACAATTTTCTTTTTTATAGCCGATGATTTCCTGCAAGATTTGCTCTGCGTGTTCTATATGTTCCACCCAGCAGGTACATGCTCCGTAAAGCATAAGTCCTGCGGATTCCAATGGTCCGCGTATTCCCAAAACAGGTTTTTGCAAACCGTAAGCAATGCCCACCTCAACTCCGGCGTCTTGTCCGGATGTTCCCAAATAAATAATGAAATCAGCCTGCTTACAGGATTCGGCACAAAAAGAAAAGACTTCTCCTCCATGATCGGTATCCATCCATTCACGCCGTTTTGCGGCATTCAACCCTTCAGGCGGAGTCGCTTTAAGCGTCCAATCCAAAATTTCATATCCCATTTGCCGCATGCTTTTTGCAAGCAAACGCACCGCATGGATGTTTTTAAACGAAGAGGCTATATAGACTTTTAACATTGTGCGGCTAACCAAACTTTCAATTCGTCCAATTGGTTTTTAACAGAAACAGGACCTGTTCCGCCGCTGGCGTTACGCCGTTTTACAGCCGTAAAATAATCTAAAACCACATAAACATCATCGGTCACCTGAATATGATAAGGGTCGCATAAATGATTAAAATCCTGCAATGATAACTCTTCCAAGCCGACTCCCCTATCCTCGGCAAGGGCGACAGCCCGTCCGGTGATATGATGGGCTTCTCTGAACGGTATTCCTTTTGTCACAAGATAATCAGCCAATTCCGTCGCATTTAAAAAGCCCGCTTTCAAAGCTTTTTCCATTTTATCAGCTCTGAACCGTATGCCTTGAAGCATTTCCGCCATAATGCTCAAAGAAGTCCGCACGGTTTTATCCGTATCCATAAAAGGAATTTTATCTTCCTGCAAATCACGGTTATACGTAAGTGGCAAACCTTTGAGGGTAGTCAATAAATTCATTAAATTTCCATAGGTGCGTCCGGTTTTTCCCCGCATGATTTCCGCGACATCCGGATTTTTCTTTTGGGGCATGATGGAAGAACCGGTTGAATGGGCGTCGGATAAATAAATGAACGCAAACTGCGGATTAGCCCACCAAATCAGTTCTTCGCAAAAACGTGACAAATGCATCATGATCACCGACCCTGTAAAAAGGGCTTCCAGAACATAGTCACGGTCAGCAACGGTATCCATGCTGTTTTTAAAGACACCATACATATTCAGCTGTTCGGCAACCGATTGGGGATTAAGATTATACGTTGTTCCCGCAAGAGCCGCGGCTCCCAAAGGACTGATCCTCGCGCGCCTTTCACAGGCGCAAATCCTTTCAGCGTCGCGTTTAAACATCCAAGCATAGGCAAGCAGATGATGAGCAAGGCTCACCGGCTGTGCCGGCTGCATGTGCGTACATCCCGGAAGCAATACGCCTTGGTTTTCTTCCGCTTTGTCAACCAAAACCGCAATCAGATTTTTTGCAAGCTCTTCCCATAAACGCAGGCAATCGGAAGTATAAAGACGCAAATCAAGGCAGCACTGGTCGTTTCTGCTTCTTCCCGTATGCAGTTTTTTTCCGACTTCGCCCACAAGTTCCGTAAGACGTGTTTCAATATTCATATGCACATCTTCAAGTTCTTGTTTCCACACAAGTTTTCCGCTTTCAATTTCTTCAAGAACACGATCAAGACCGCTGCATAATATTTCAGCCTCTTCCTTCGTCAAGATACCTTGTTCCGCAAGCATGACCGCATGGGCTTTCGAACCCATGATGTCTTGTTTATACATTTTCGTATCAAAGGAAATTGATTCGGTATATGCTTCAACTTTTTTCGAAGTTGCTTCTTTAAAACGCCCGCCCCAAGGTTTTTCCTGTGCTGCCATAATTATTCCCCATAGGTTAAAAATCCCCCATATTTGCATACAGGGGATTAACAATATCAAAAAACAAAATTAATATCTTTTTACACGGTCGGCATAACCGCGGATACGAAGGCTTTGCAAACGGATAAAGCCCGCGGCGTCCTTATGGTCATAAGTAGCGCATTCTTCAAACGTCGCAAGGTCTTGACAATAAAGGCTGTTTGGTGAAAAACGGCCGACCGGCCATGCCATGCCCTTGTACAATTTTAAACGGACTTCGCCTGATACGCCTTCTTGGGTTTTATCAATAAGAGCTTGCATGGCTTCTCTTTCGGGAGAGAACCAAAAACCATTGTAAATCGCGGAAGCATAACGGGGCAAAATTGTTGCGCGTGTCGCAAGCGCTTCACGGTCAAGGCAGATGCCTTCCAAATCCTGGTGGGCGATATAAAGGACTGTTCCGGCAGGAGTTTCATAAACACCGCGGGATTTCATGCCCACAAAACGGTTTTCAACCATATCGAGGCGTCCGATACCATGCTTGCCGGCGATTTTATTGAGGCTGAGCATAATATCCATAGGCTTCATAAACGTACCGTTTATAGCGACAGCGTCCCCTTTTTCAAAAGTGATTGTGATGTATTCCGGTTCATTCGGCGCTTGTTCCACAGGCACGGTCATGATATGTGATTCCGGTTCAGGTTCTGTCCATGGATCTTCAAGTTCGCCGCCTTCAAAGGAGCAATGAAGCATATTTCTGTCAATGCTGTAATGCTTGCTGCTTGAAGTAAGCGGAATGCCATGTTTTTCTGCAAATTCAGTAAGGGCGGTTCTTGACATTAAATCCCATTCACGCCAAGGAGCAATGACTTTGAGTTCAGGAGCCAAAGCGTTTATTGACAATTCAAAACGGACTTGGTCATTGCCTTTGCCGGTCGCACCGTGGGCAATAGCTGCTGCGCCTTCTTTTTTTGCAATTTCAACAAGACGTTTTGCAATGAGAGGACGGGCGACAGAAGTTCCCAAAAGATACCTGCCTTCATATAACGCACAGGAACGGAGCATAGGGAAAATATAATCACGGGCAAATTCTTCTCTCAAATCTTCGATATATGCTTTGGTCGCACCGGTCTTCAGCGCTTTTGGTTCAACACCGTCCAAATCATCTTCCTGACCCAAATCAGCGGTAACAGTGATCACTTCATAATCATGGGCGACTTGAAGCCATTTTAAAATAACCGATGTGTCCAAGCCACCGGAATAAGCAAGAATAACTTTTTGTTTACCTGCCATTATATTCTCCTCCAAAGGGTTTACTTGATTATTTCCATAAAATATTATTTAATGCATTTGTGAATAATACGGTTTTCTTTTAAAAATGTAAAGAATTAACAAGCGGTTCCCTAGAGTTTTTTATGAAAACAGAAATTTACGCCAGCCCTTACCGGACATACCGGACCAAACAAAATAGTCCTGAAAATCATGCTGATGAACAGCATGTTCAAATTATTGTCGAAGAAACAGATTTATTCATCACGCTGACAAAAGATATAGACAAAACCGAAATAATCAAATTCTGTACAAAAGAAATTCAAGAAATTCGCAGTATTATAAAGTTTTGGATAAAACTTTATCCTGAAATCCAACACAGTTTGGAACCAATTCAATGCCCGCCGGATGCTCCGCTTTGTATCGCTGAAATGTGCAAGGCAAGCAGTTTCGCCCATGTCGGCCCTTTCGCCTGCATTGCCGGAATGATTGCCCAATTCATTGCGGCAAAAATCCATTTTTATTTGCAGGAAAAACAATTATGTTCCGATGTCATTGTTGAAAATGGCGGAGATATTTATTTATATTCAAGTAAAGAAAGAATTGTCGGCATACTGGCAAATCCAAAAGAAGAATGCATGCTTGGCTTAAGGTTTGCCAAAGAACAATTTCCCCTAGCTGTTTGTTCCTCTTCCGCAGCAATAGGACACAGCTTAAGTTTCGGACAAGGCGATTTATCCGTGGTGATAGCCAAAAATGCCAGTTTGGCGGACGCCCTTGCGACAAGCTATGGCAATGTATTAAAATCAGCGAAAGAAATCAGTACGGTTTTGACCCAGGCACAAAAAGACTCCCGTATTGCAATACAGGACAACCCTTTTTCTGGAGCAAAAGAAAAACACGGTGTATTAGGTGTTTTTCTGCAAATTGATGAAAAAATCGGAGCTTGGGGAAGTATTGAACTGGCGGCGATACGATAAGTTTATAGTAATTACAAAAAATTAAACGACAAAAAGTCCCATGTGGGACTTCGTGTCAGGAATGTACGAAAAAAATTAAGCTTTTTCGATTGCGTTCACAGCTTTAGCTAAACGAGAAACTTTACGTGCAGCTTTTTTCCAGTGAATAACGCCTTTGCTTGCGCTTTTGTCAAGAGCAACAGTAGCGCCTTTAAGAGCTTGTTCGGCAGCAGCTTTGTCACCGTTCATAATTGCGGTACGAACGTCTTTTACGAGATTTTTCATACGGGTACGTGCGGCACGGTTGCGGGCATTACGTTTAATGCTTTGTTTATGACGCTTAATAGCTGATTTATGATTAGCCACGAAATCCTCCAAAAAAACGGAATCATATCCATTTAATGTTATATGTTCTCATGTGAAAAATTTATGTATACATAATAAGCAAGATTGTCAAGCAATTAATGTTTTAAAACAATCCTGCAACACCGCTTCATATTTGCAGGTTTGCAAAATCAGCCATACGGTTCATACGGCTCATAACCGCAAAAAGCATATTCATACGGTTTTGCCGTACATTCTTATCTTCCGCCATAACCATGACGCTTTCAAAGAAGGCGTCTACAAGAGGGCGAAGCTTAGCCATGGCGTCCATGACGGGCATGAAATTATTATTGGCAAAATTGGTATCGAATACGTCGGAAAAAGCTTTAATGCCTTTATCAAGTTCTTTTTCCGCGTCACTTTCCAATAAAGACGAATCATACGCACAGGACAAAGAATGTTCGGCTTTCGCCAAAATATTGGTCATACGTTTCAAAACCTGCGCGTTTTCAGTAAAATCTTCTTTACGCATAAACGCTTTCAACGTATTTAAACGCTTTTCGGTTGCCCAGACATTATCCGCTTCAAGGTTTCCGTCGGTATCCCTGCCATTCATGACAGCGTCCACAACAAGGGTCTCGCTGCCTTCGCCGACGAAATAATGTTTTAAGCGGGCTTGGCAAAATTCAAGAAGTTTTTCAAGGGTTTCTCCTTTGGAAAATTTCCATTTAATATCATCCGCATAAAAAGAATACGCTTTTTCAAAAAGTTCTGAAAGCGGAATTTCATAACCGAACTCAAGCAAAATCCTTGCGATACCCAAAGCCGCCCGTCGTAAAGCATAAGGGTCTGCCGTACCGGTCGGAATATTGCCAAGTCCGAAGCAACCGACCAAGGTATCGGCCTTGTCAGCCATTGAAAGGCAAGCACCCAAATCACTCATGGGCAAAAGGCTGTTTGGTCCCGTTGGCAAATACTGCTCGGTCAAAGCCATGGCGAAAGGCGGTTCCCATCCCTCTTTCAAAGCATAAATGCTGCCCATGGTTCCCTGCAGGGTATCAAACTCTCCAACCATTTTTGACATAAGGTCTGCTTTACACCAACGACCGGCACGCTGCGCAAGAAGTACTCCGTTATCCAAATGGTCCCCGCCTGCAAGCCCTACTTTTTCACCAAGCCAGCCGCAAAGCTGTTCCAAACGGCGGCTCTTGTCTCCCATTGAGCCAAGAGGACCAAGGAAAATAACTGAATCAAGCATGGGTACCCATTTTTCAAAACTGTCCTTCAAGTCTTCTTTCCAGTAAAAACGGGCATCTTCAAGTCTTGCACGCACAACTCTTTCCCAGCCTGCACGCACAACTTCAATATCTTCCGGATCAATATTGAGAACAGTCAGGAATTTATTCAAAAGTTTCCTGTCCTGCCCTTGAATACCAAAGCATTTTTGGTGATGTTCGATGGTTGTCAAAATAACTTCTTTCGGTAGCTCAAGGAAGCTTTCGTCAAAACTGCAAATAACAGGCACAGGCTTTTCCACCAAACCCTGCACTTCGTCAAGCAAATCGTTTTTCCAAATGATTTTCGCCCCTTCTTTGAGTTCGGCAACCAAGGTGTTTGCCATATCGATAATATATTGGCGGCGTTTGACGGAATCACAGACAATTCGGCTTTTTTCATAAAGCACTTCTTCCAGATCGTCAGCATGTCCGATAACGAAAGGACCGAAACCATGCACCCTATGCCCGTACGTTTGATTGGATGAAACAACATCTCCGACTTTAAAAACAATGGGTAAATGGTCAAGCATAGCCAAAACCCATTGTAATGGGCGGGCATAGGCAAACGTTTCCTCACCCCAGCGCATACGTTTCGGAAATGGAAGCGCGGCAATAATTTGTGGGCAAATTTCCTGCAAAACTTCTTCGGCTTTTTTACCGCCGCTTTTTTTATTGACAGAAATGTATTCGCCCTTTTCCGTTTGCGTGCGGACAATATCTTTTTCTTCAGCGCCTTGCCCGCGAATAAATCCTTGTCCTGCCTTGGACAGGTTTCCGTCTTTATCATAAGCGATGTTTACGGCAGGACCAATAATATTTTCTTCAAGTATCGGTTGAACTTTTTCGAGGTCATATATATGCACGATAGCCCTGCGCGGCGTACTGCGGGTTTCAATTTTTTCAAAACCCAAGCGGTTTTCTTTTAAAAGGGCTGTAAAACGTTCCGCCAATTCCTTTTCCGTAGTTTGCAAAAAACGTGCGGGGATTTCTTCGGTTCCGATCTCTAAAACAAAATGGCTCATATCTTCCTCACAAATTACTTATTGATTTTATTGAGTAACGGATAATTTAAAGATTTACGCTGTTCGACATAAAGCCGTGAAATTCCGGACGCCAACGCTCTGACTCTGCCGATATATCCTGCTCGTTCGGTAATGGAAATTGCATTGCGGGCATCAAGCAAATTGAACGTATGGGAGCATTTCATGCAGTAATCGTATGCCGGAAGAGGCAAGCCAAGCTCGATAAGGCGGCTGCATTCAGCTTCAAAATCGTTGAAATGCCGCAAATGCATTTCAGCGTCGCTTTCCTCGAAATTGTAGCGTGATTGCTCGACTTCGTTTTGATGATATACCTGCCCGTATGTCACTTCATCATTCCACATGATATCATATACGGAATCCTTACCTTGAAGATACATGGTCAACCGTTCCAATCCATAGGTGATTTCAACACTGATCGGACTTAAATCAATACCGCCCACTTGCTGGAAGTAGGTGAACTGCGTCACTTCCATACCGTTGAGCCACACTTCCCAGCCGAGCCCCCAGGCGCCGAGAGTCGGAGATTCCCAGTCATCTTCAACAAAGCGGATATCATGTTTGGCAGGGTCAAGGTTCAAAGCCCTCAAACTGCCAAGATACAATTCTTGAATATTTTTAGGCGATGGTTTCAAAATAACCTGAAATTGAAAATAATGCTGCAAACGGTTCGGATTATCCCCGTAGCGACCGTCCGTCGGACGGCGGGAGGGCTCAACATAAGCGGTTTTCCAAGGCTCAGGTCCTAAAACCCTGAGAAATGTCGACGGATTGAACGTACCGGCGCCGCATTCGATATCAAAAGGCTGCACGACAGCACAGCCTTGCTGCGCCCAATATTGTTGCAAAGTAAAAATAACGTCTTGAAAATTCATATCTAACTCCTCAATAACCCTATCTCAAACCACACTAGGCAAAACTTCGGCGGAAAGAACCGTCATTCCATTCCAGCCCGACATGATAACGGATATGGGCATCAATTATTCTTCCCAATTCTCTGAAAATTGCAGAATCTGCAGCATGCAGCACCCAATATTCAGGTGAATATTCTTGAATATCGGATAAAATGTCAAGTGTTTCCCTTGAAGCGTTTAATCCCATAGCGCCTAAAGGCTTGCAGGATAAACACGTAAAATATCCTTCGGAAACCAAAAATACGGAATTTTTTTCTAAAATTTTTCCGCATTTGGGACAAATCTTAGGATCAAGCAAATACCCTTGCTCGGCGACAATCCGCAGGCGAAACAGTATGGGCAGCATGGCGAAAGCGTTTTCAACGGAATTGAGCAAATGCAGCATGGATTTCGTCAGTAAAAAAATCTTTTCACTGTCTTCCGGACTGACTCCAAGCGCTTCCACAAACCGTATGCAATTTGCCGCCATGCCCTGCCGTTTGAAATCCGTACGCAGTCTTTGATATTGTTCCAGCAAGGTCGTTTCCTGCAAATTTAAAAACTGTCCGTTTTTAGAACTCGCCATTCTTGCCGCAATGGTATTATAACTGTCCAAACACCCGCTGAACCTCCGCCTGCTTCTGCTTCCGCCGAAAGCAAAAGCTGTGGTAATACCGTGATTCCGCGTTAAAAGTTTCACCCATAAATCTGTTTCACGGAATTTTCCAATCCGCAAAACAATGCCGTTATCAATAAATTCCACACAAAACCCGAATCAGTCAAGCTGCATGGCCCGTTTCAAAGCAACCGTTCCGGTCCTGGCGATTTCTTTTATGCCGAAACGTCCAAGCAAATTCAGAATGGCTTGCAGCTTATCGTACGTTCCCGTCGCTTCTATGGTAAATTCATTAATGCTGACATCGACAACCTTGCAGCGGAAAATATCCACAATACGCAAAATTTCCTCGCGCTTCGTTTCTTCCGCGTTGACTTTCACAAGCATCATTTCCCGCTCAACATGGGTATGGTCGATAAAATCAACGACTTTGATAACAATGACAAGTTTGCGCAATTGTTTGATGATTTGTTCAACAATCAGCTCGTCCCCATAGGTGGTGACGGTCATATGCGAAACACCTTCCTCAAGAGCGGGTGCGACGTTCAGTGATTCAATATTAAATCCGCGTCCGCTGAAAAGCCCGGCAACACGGGAAAGCACCCCCGGTTCATTTTCCACTAAAATAGATAACACTCTGCGCATAACAACTCCTAAACCAAAAGCATATCATCAAGGGACGCACCTGCCGGCACCATGGGATAAACGTTTTCTTCACGTTCAACGATAACATCGATAATAGTCGCATTGCCGGAGGTGAGGGCTTTTGGCAAAACCGTTTTCAATTCATCATTATTTGTAATCCTATAACCGTCAGCACCATAAGCTTCCGCCAATTTCACAAAATCAGGCTGCGCCTCCATATTGGTATGGGCGTAATTTTTCTCATAAAAAAATTCCTGCCATTGCCGGACCATACCCATATATTGATTGTTCAAAATCAGAATTTTTACCGGCAAACGGTTTGCCACGGCAGTCATAAGTTCCTGAATGTTCATTTGAATGGAAGCGTCGCCCGCAACATCGATAACGGTTTTATCGGGATAGGCTATTTGCGCCCCGATAGCGGCGGGAAGCCCATACCCCATAGTGCCAAGCCCGCCGGAAGTGATAAGGGTTCTCGGCTCTTTAAACGCCAGAAATTGAGCCGCCCACATCTGGTTTTGCCCGACTTCAGTGGTAATGATATATTCATCGTTTAAAATATAGCGTACAGCTTCCAAAACCTGCTGAGGACGCAAAGCATTTTTTTGCGCATGGTAAAAAAGCGGATGGGCTTTTTTCCAGCCATACAAAACGTCCAGCCAAGACTGGTGCTTCTCTTTGAAATCTATCGGCTCATTTTCGAGCTTGGTCGCCATGATTTCGCTCAACTCCTCAAGAGCCGGATAAATATGTCCGACAACCGGCACGTCAACTTCGACATTTTTGCGGATAGAGGTCGGATCAATATCAATATGAACAATTTTAGCCTTTTTGCCGAATTTATCCAAGCGTCCTGTGACGCGGTCATCAAAACGGCAGCCAACGGCAAGAATCAAATCGGCATTGCTGACGGCTTTATTTGCCGTATACGTGCCGTGCATGCCAAGCATGCCGAGATAAAGCGTATCCGCCGTGCTTACCGCCCCAAGCCCCATGAGCGTACAGGTCACGGGTATCTGATACGTGGAAACAAAATAGCGCAACAGCTTGCTTGCATTGGAGGAAATCACCCCGCCCCCTGCAATGACAACCGGGCTTTCCGCTTTGCAGACCAAATCGGCAACCCGCCGCAGCTGATTGAGATTAGGCTTGTATGTAGGATTATACGTACGCATGCGCACTTCTTCAGGCCAGATGAACTTTGTTTTTCTTGTCATTAAATCTTTAGGAAAATCAACCAAAACAGGTCCGGGACGTCCGGAACGTGCCAAATGAAAGGCTTCACGTATAATTCTTGGCAGCTGCGCCAAGTCTTTCACCAGATAATTATGCTTGGTGCATGGACGGGTGATGCCGACAATATCGACTTCCTGAAAAGCGTCATTGCCGATCAAATGGGTGTGCACCTGCCCTGTGATAAGCACCATGGGAATGGAATCGGCATATGCCGTCGCAAGCCCGGTAACCGTATTGGTAGCCCCCGGACCGCTTGTCGCAATGCAAACCCCGACATTGCCGGAAGCTCTCGCATACCCGTCAGCGGCATGGGCGGCTCCCTGTTCATGGCGAACCAAGACATGGCGGATTTCAGGATGATTTCTCATTTCATGGTATAAATCAAGGACAGCTCCGCCGGGATAGCCAAAAACAACGTCAACCCCTTCGCGCTTCAAACATTCCATCAATATTGCTGCACCTGTCAATTCCATACTGTACCTCGGAAGCCAAAAATTAAAAACATTAGATTTGCCAAATTGTTAAGATGTTACTATGCCAAAAGACATAAAAAAAAACAACACTTTTTTTTAGAAGTGTTGTTTTTACATAGTTCAATATTTTTAGAGAGTTACAATAATTTTAAGCCTTATTTTCAATTAAGCTCAATAAATTTGTTTTCACATCCAATTTTTCTTTTTTCAAAGTTTTCAATTCAACTTCTTCAGCAGGAATGCGGTGTGGCTTTTCTTCCAATTTTTGAATGATTTTCTTTAATTCTGAGTGTTTTTCATATAATTCTTTCACTTGAGCATCAGTTTTAGCCAATTCCTCAATTTTTTTAATTTCATCTGCTTGCATAGCGCACTCCTTTAAAATGTTTATTTTATACCTTTAAGGTTATTGCCAAATCATAAAGACTGCCAATGATTATTCCGTCAAAAAGCTGAAGAAAAATAATAAGCAAAACAGGGGATAAATCAAGCCCTCCGATCATCACGAACGGAAAGAATTTTCTAATCCTGTATAAGACCGGTTCTGTTAACGTATTGATGATCCGCACAATGGGATTATACGGGTCGGCATTGACCCATGAAAGAATGCAGGAAATAAAAATCACGAACGAATATATCGTGATAAGCGAACCGGCTATTCCCGCAACCGTTAACAAAATATTACCTAAAACGAACATATATCCTCCGAGTAAGCACTCAATTAGATAATAATCATTTTTTCAGCAACCGTCAATACGGAAAATAAATTATTCACATAAACAACGTAAACTCTTTATTCCCAATGAAAACAAAATATCCGCCTTATTCGGGGGACAGATTTCGACAACAACCCCGACTCCGAAAACGCCATGCTCCACAAAATCATCCTTTTTAACCAAAAGATCCATGGAATACGGTTTAGCATTGCCGGAATAGCTGACCATTCTGTCTTTCCATTTCGCCTGCATTTCTTCCAAGGCTTTTAAATTCGCTTTTTCGGACTTTGAACCGGCGACTTTCGCCGTATCGGAACTTTTTTCTTTCAAATTGGAAATCTTAGCGCTTCTTTGGGAAGATTCCTTAACCGCCATCGAACGCGCTTCGCCTGCCCTTACCCGAACGGGCTTTGCCTGCGCTTCTTCTTTTTTCTTTGCGGGAGGATAATATTTATGCACGCTGCCGCAAGCGCAACATTCAACTTTCGCAATTTCACCACCGAGCATTGAAACAACAACATGCCCCATAAGATCTTTACAACGTGTGCAACGGGCTTCAATCCTTTGACCAACAGCAACTGCCATATTTTTTCCTCACCTTTGTTTGCAATATTTTTCAGTATACGGATATTTTCAGGGAAAGACAATAAATTTATTTTGCATTCGGCTGATTTCCTTTGCAAAAAAGCCTTTCCATGAGATTGCAGAATTCATAAAGAAAAACACCTAAAAAGCAAAGGCTTAAAATGCCGATGAACATGGGAAGCATGTCCCCTCTGCCCCATGAGTCCATGATAAGAAAGCCGAGCCCCTCACGGGTTGCGAAGGATTCCGCCATAAACAAAACGGCGATGGCTGTTCCGGATGCTATCCTAAGAGCGGTCAACGCGGAAGGAAGTGCGGAAGGAATGAGCAAATGCACGAGTTTTGCCATACGAAAATGCTGTTTTGGCGTCCCTTTGACATGCAAAGGCAGGAGCGATTGAAAAGATTCGAAATATTTTTTATCCAAGTTCAAAACGCTGGCGCGGGTTACAACGATAATTTGATAGGAAACAGTCAGAACAATAAGGAATATTCTTGAAAAATCACCGATACCCAAGATTAAAAAGAAAAGAGGAAGCAAAACGATTTTAGGAACAGGATAGGTTAAAAACAAAAAAGGAGAAAAGAAACTGTCAAACCGTTTTTTATAGCCCATATAAATACCAAGAGGAAAAGCCGCTAAAAAAGAAATCGCAAGAGCGGTGCAAACTCTGTAAGAACTTATGAAAAAATGCCCCCAAAATTCTTTTGTCCGCAAATAATCGAAAGAAAAAAACAGAACGTTTAAAGGCTTCGGCAAAATATATTCTCCAAAGCAAAGCGCTCCGATATGCCAAAAAACTCCAATCACAAAAAGCGTAAGCAAATATTTGCATAATTGTTTTAAATTTTCCATACTACTCTTGCAGCGAATGATGAATAATTTTACAGAGTTCGAAATATTCTTTTTTATCGCGGATATTTTCTTCCGCAAAATACGGATTGTCATATAGGGTATATTGAGAAACATCTTCAGAAGAAAATTTCGACAAAGACAAAATATTTCCTCCCAAGTATACGGCTTCGCCCACACTGTGCGTCACAAGCACAAAAGTGAATTGGTATTTTTTCCATAAGGATAAGATCAAATTTTGCAAATTTTCACGGTTGATAGCGTCCACGCTGGAAAGTGGTTCGTCAAGCAAAATGATTTCAGGCTTGGAAATCAAAGCCCGTCCGAGGGCGAGCCTTTGCTTTTGCCCTCCTGACAATTCACAGGGATAACGTTTTTCAAGCCCCGATAAATCAAGCTCCTGCAACATCAGCGCCACATGTTCCTGAATACGTTCCTTATCCATTTTTGCAATCTGCAAAGGAAGCATAAGGTTCTCCCTGGCATTTTTCCACGGAAACAGCCCATATTCCTGCAATACATAGGAAAGTCTGGGCATTCTTCCATATTCTTCGATAAAAGATTTGCCTTGCGGCGTGACAAATTCCACAACACCGCTCTGATACTCCTGTAACTGCGCCAAAATAGACAGGAGCGTACTTTTCCCGCAGCCGGATTTTCCGATGACGGAAAGGCTTTTCCCTGCACAGACGGAAAAAGAAAGTTCATTCAATACAGGTTGTTCCCCAAATGTTTTACACAATGAACGGACATGTATTCCTGTTTGGTATTGGTCAGCAGTTGAAGAAACCGTACGAGTCATGTCAAAACTGCGGCAACAAATCGTTTGCGCTTGGTTTGGCTGAAATGAGCTTTCTCTCAAAAAGCCATGTGAAATACAGGTCCAATTCCTGTTCGGTCGGAAGATGGCACGGCGTATTGTTCTTGTCGAAACTGAGCATGACATACGTATCTTTCACATCAGGGGACAATAATTTGTATTTTAACATCGTTTCTTTATATTTCAAAGGATCGGCATTGATTAAATCAGCACATTCATCAAGAGCTTTGCGGAAACTATCATACCGTTCTTTCGTAAGTCTGTTTTGAGCGAAACTTATGACAGCCAAAGGAAGTTTCAAATTCGTATCATCAAGCAAAACCGTCGCCCCTCGCGATTCAAGGGTTGAAACAAGCGGCTCCGGCAAAAGAGCGGAGTCAATCTGTCCCGCCATGAGAAGCTGCAAACGCATCGCAATGGAACGGATATCATTGCGCTCCACAAAAGTATCATTCAAATTTCTGCTTATTAAAAACTGCGTCAACAAAAAATCGACAATGGTATCTTTTGCGATTGCAACAGATTTTCCCCGCAGTTCTTCCAAGCTTGAAATGTTTTTTTTAGGGGAAACAACCAGGGCGAAATGCCTTTGGGTCGGACGGGCGTAAGAAGTAGTGGCGATGATTGTTTGCGGTGTTCCGCTTAAATGTTGAAGCGCAGCATTGATAATGCAGGTGAAATACCCGTCAATAGCTCCGCTCCGCATGGCGGCTCCAAGTTCAATGGCACTTTGAAACGGAATAATTTCAACATTCAGCCCGTATTTTTCAAAAATTTTTTCTTCAACTCCTACGTAAAGCAAAAGGGAATCGGAAGCGGGCATCGAGCCTATTTTTATCGTGTTTTCCGCAAAAGCGGAAAAAGGAAACAAAAAAACGAAACTTAAAAAAATGAAAATATTTTTCATAAAATCCTCCCTTTGAGAGTATACAAAAGTTTATTTACAATGCCAATAAAAAAGTATACTCAAAACGAAAGCTTTTATAAACATCATCACAGGACACGTTATGAAAAGAATTTGCATGCATGTGCTCATGGTTTTGGCGCTGTTTTTCCCTTTTTCCGGTTTTGCCCAAGAAAAGAACATGGTTGACAACGAAATGAAATTCCAAGAAATTGATAATGATTTGGAAGCGATGATCGGGCAAATGCTCATGTTCGGCATGCGCGGGCAAAGTCTTGCCGAAGATGTTGAAATACGCAAAATGCTTGAGCAAGGAAAAGCAGGCGGCATTATTTTATTTTATACGCATGGCAATATCGTGCCCTACAATTTGGCAAATAAAGCTCAAATTCAAACCCTTATCGGTGAACTCAATTCCGCAAGCAAATATCCGTTGCTGATAGGCGTTGACCAAGAAGGGGGAAAAGTCCAGCGTCTAAGCGGCAAAAACGGTTTTAAAAATTATCCTACGGCTTACAGCTTAGGGAAAAAAGATGATGAGAAATTGACATATCAAACAGCAAAAGAAATCGCCCAGGAATTGAAAGAATGCGGTTTTAACTTAAATTTTGCTCCGAGCGTTGATTTGCATAATCCGAAATCCCCTGCTATCGGTGCGAAGGAACGGGCTTTCCACGAAACAGCATTGAAAACATACAAACATGCCTACGCTTATGCAAAAGCCATGAAAAAAAGCGGCATTATTCCAACCCTCAAACATTTTCCCGGACATGGCAACGCCATGAGCGACACTCATGCCGGCTTCACGGATATTTCCTCGCACTGGCAGGACAATGAACTTCTTCCTTACAATAAATTCATTGAAAAGAAATTTGACGGAATGATCATGGCAGCCCACGTTTACCATAAAAATTTGGACTCGGTTCCCGCCAGCCTGTCTTATAACGCCATCACGAAGCTTTTGCGCCAGCGTATGAATTACAGCGGAGTCGTCATTACCGATGACATGCAGATGGGGGCCATTGTCAAACAATACTCCTTAAAAGAAAGCATTCATAAGGCTATCATGGCGGGCAACGACATTTTGCTTTTCAGCAATAATTTCAAATACGACCCTAACCTTCCGGAACAAGTTCATGCCTGTATTGCGGAACTTGTTCAAGAAAAGAAAATTCCTGTGAAACGCATTCAGGATTCATGGCAAAGAATACGTAAGCTCAAATCTTCCTACTTATAAATTTTTTCGAGCAAGACCACCGTTTCCACATGAGGGGTATGGGGAAACAAATCAACGCCCTGTATGGCTTTTACGGAATACTTTTCCGCAAGTTTCGCCAAATCGCGCGCCAAAGTTGCAGGATTGCAGGAAACAAGAATTAAAAATTGCGGGCAATATTCAAGAATGGCATTAAGGGCTTCATCTTCGACACCTGCACGGGGCGGGTCTAAAATAATGAGATTGGGCAAAGAAAAGCGGGTGAAAAATTTATGCAGTTCTTTGCCGGCGGAACATTCAAATTTTGCAAATGCGCATTGATTTAACAGGGCATTTTCTTTTGCCAGCAAAATTGCTTTTTGTACCGCTTCCACCCCGAGCACAAAGGGCTTTTTATACGATTTTTCAGGCGAAGCGACGGAAATACCGTTCATATAGTCAAGAGTAAATTCTTTTTTGTTTTCAACGGCTAACGGAGCAAGCGAAAGGGCTATCGCACCGACGCCGCAATAACAATCCCAAATATGGGCGCTATTCTTTGGCAAAACCAAAGCCGCGAAATTGTAAATCACCCGGTACAGCTGTTCCGCCATGGCGGTATTCACCTGAAAAAAGGCGGAGTTGCCAAGCTTGAAATTCGCAGTATGCTTTGGCATTGCCAATTTTTCAAAAAGCAGGGGCTCTCCGTATTCACAAACAATGTTTTCGCCGTAAGCAACATCGGTTTTTGATGTTCTGACGCTGTGCACCATGCCGGAAACAGTATGCTTCAAAACTTCATAACAAGCTAAAACGCTTTGTTTTTCATTATGCCCGTTACTTTTGGAAAAAGGATAGGTAATAAGTTCAACGGTCCATTTATCTTGAAAATACCGCAAAACAGCATAACGGTAAAATTCGTGCTGAAACGATTTCAAAACGGTACGCAAAAGCGCCAGTATTTTCATAGCGTGCGGATTTTGCAGCCTGCAATCCGTAACTTCAACAATATCATGGCTGTTTTTCTTACGTAAACCGAGTTTCAGCCTTTTATTCTGCAAAGAAAAAGCAAATTCCATTTTATTGCGGTAAAAAAGCGTGTCCTCCTGAACAGCCGAAGGCGTAATCAGGGGATGAAAACAAGTTTCAAAATTCTCTATTTTTCCAACCCGCCGCAAAACATTTTTTATCAAATTCTCTTTTTCAAAAACTTGTCTTTCATACTTTAGATTTTGCCATGAACAGCCCCCGCATTCCTGCCGGTGCATGCAAATTCCCTTTGCTGCAAAGGGCGATTGCTCAAGAACTTCAACAGTCCGGGCAACAATGAAATTCTTTTTTTTAGAAAGAATTTCCGCTTTAACCGTTTGACCGGCAAGCGCGTTTTCGACAAAAACCGCCATTCCCTGATACGGCTGCTGCCGCTCAATTCTGCCGACGGCTCTTCCGTCTTGGCTCATACTTGTTAAACAAAGCGTCAGATATTCTTTCATGCTGGACCGAAAAGAAATTCCGCCTTATAAGATATACTGGCTTAAATCTTTATTTTCCCGAACATCATCCAAATGTTCATTCACATAATCTTTATTGATGACAATATGCTGATATTTCCGTTCCGGAGCTTCAAAAGAAATATCGGAAAGAATTTTTTCAAGAATGGTATACAGCCGCCTTGCCCCGATATTTTCCGATTCCGCATTGATTTCTTCCGCAAAAGAAGCGATTTCGAGTAAGCCGTCTTCCGTGAACGAAAGCCGGACATCTTCGGTCTGCAATAAAGCGGTATACTGTTTTTCAAGGGAATTGTCAGGCTCAGTCAAAATGCGGTAAAACTCATCTTTTCCAAGAGGCTGCAGTTCGACCCGCAAGGGAAAACGTCCCTGCAATTCAGGAATTAAATCGGAGGGTTTGCTGAAATGAAACGCTCCAGCCGCAATAAATAAGATATGATCGGTTTTAATCATTCCGTATTTCGTATTCACCGTGCTTCCCTCAACAATGGGAAGCAAATCACGCTGCACGCCCTCACGAGAAACCTCGGAGCTTCTTTGCGAATTGGCGGAGCTCGCAACTTTATCGATTTCATCGATAAAAACAATGCCGCTTTGTTCCACACGTTCCCTGGCGGCTTCAATCATTTTATCTTCGTCAATAAGCTTGTCTGATTCCTGCTGCAGCAAAATATCAAAAGCGGCTTTTGTCCTTACGCGTTTCCGCTGCGTTTTTGAAGGGGAAATTTTGCCCATGAGCGTTTTAATCTGATCGCCGATCTGATCCATGCCGGGCATGGCGAACATATCAATTTGCGGAGAAGTTTCCTTGACTTCAATTTCAACCTCATGATTATCCAAATGTCCCAACTGCCATAAATTACGAAGCTTTTCGCGTGTCGCTTCGCGGCTCCCCTCGCTGGGGTTATGGGGCAGCAGCAAATCCAAAAGACGTTCCTCAGCGGCTTTTTCCGCTTGCGCTTTAACCCGTTGCGTTTCTTCATCACGGATAAGTTTTATGCCGATGTCAAGCAAATCCCGTATCATGGACTCAACGTCACGTCCGACATAGCCCACTTCGGTATATTTAGTCGCTTCCACTTTTACAAAAGGCGCACCGGTAAGCTTTGCCAATCTTCTTGCTATTTCCGTTTTGCCGACACCGGTCGGTCCCATTAAAATAATGTTCTTAGGAGCGATTTCGTCACGCATTTGCGGTTCGAGCTTTTGTCTGCGCCAGCGGTTCCTAACCGCAATGGCGACCATTTTTTTAGCTTGTTCTTGCCCTACAATATATTTATCCAATTCAACAACAATTTCACGGGGGGTTAAAGTGTTCATACCAAATCCTTTATAAAATTTTATTAAAGCAAAACATTAAGTTCTTCAAAAATACTGCCCAAATCAGCAGCTTTAAACACGCAGGCATTATCGACATAGGTTGACGAAGCATTGACAATTCCGAGTTTTCCGCCGGACCTATGCGTGATTTCGGGAATTGCGGCGGCAGGATAAACCGTTAAGCTCGTACCGAGCACCAGTAAGAAATCAGCTTTTTTGGCATGGTATTCCGCATTGTCCAAATCATATTCCGGCAGCGATTCACCGAAAAACACAATGCGGGGCTTTAAAATTCCCCCGCAGTCCGGACACATTGGCACATCGACCTTTTGAAGCATTGAAAGAACGGTGTCGAAATCAAATTCCTTACCGCATGACAAGCAGTAGTGTTGTTTAGGGGAACCATGCAATTCAAAAACGGTCTTAGAGCCTGCTTTTTGGTGCAATAAATCGATATTCTGCGTAATGACAGCTTTTATCAAGCCTTTTTCTTCCAATTTCGCCAAACTTTCATGCACGATATTCGGTCTTGCGGCGCTTTCATATAAAAAATCACGTGAATTTTTATAATAATAAGCCGGATCTTTTTTAAAATAATGAATATCAAAAAGCTTATTGGCATCTATATCTTTGCGTGAATACAAACCCCCAACGCCCCTGAAATCGGGTATTCCGGACAACGTGGAAATTCCCGCCCCGGTAAGCACGGCAACATGTTTGGAATTTTTAATTATTTCTAATAATTCTTGAGCGTTATTATTTTTTTGCATACGATTATCCTTTATTTAGTTATTCTATACCAATTATCTTTTTTTTGCAATAATACAATATTGTTTAACATTATTTTATTGACATTATTTGAGAAAAAAACTATTTTTTACAAAATAACAATTTCTCTGCATTTGGACTCACTATGAAAACAAACCAAGTCAAAACAAAAATAACCGACCAACGCAAACTGAAAGGTGAAGCGACACGAGAAAAACTTGTTATTGAAGCAATCCGGCTTTTCGGGCAAAATGGCTATAAAGCAACCAATACCCGCGCGCTTGCGGAAGCTGCGCAGTGTAATCTTGGTTTAATCACATTCCATTTCGGCGGCAAGCAAGGGCTATATGAAGCAGCCATCAAGCGTGTGAAAATGCGCCTTATAGAAATGTTAAGCCCTTCCGTTCAGAATTTGAAAAACCTTGCCGAAACAAATATGGCTGGAAAAGATCTTTTTGAAGCATTGACCCATGAAATCAATGCGTTGGCGATTAAATTTTCCGGAATGGAACAAGTCGCCGGGCATGCTCTTTTGCTGCTGCAAGACATGAATGAAAAAAACATCCATAGCATATCGGGTTACCGAGATGTTTTTTTACCGCTCATCACCAATATTGAAATTTTGATCAACAAAGCGACGAACAATATCAATCCCTCACGGGCAAGGCTCAGCGCTTTCATGATTGTCAACACGGCACTTGGTTTTTTGCGGGATTATCCCGTTTTTTATCCCGATACCAATATCGATACCATAAAACCGCCCTCAATAGACACTCTGGTGGAACTGCTCTCCCATCACCTTGTGGGTGAATTTGAAACCTATTTCAAATATGGAATGAATACCAAAGCAAGCGAAAAAAAATAATTTTTCCGGCACAGCGCGTATGACTATTGAACCTGTTCGTATATATACCAATACCGCGGATTATCCATTTCTGATTATAAAACCAGATGATATGACTTGTTAAATTTGGAATTAGCGCAGATACAACACAGCTAAACTTGTTGATACAATAATCAATGCAGTTTTTTATTGAACCAAATATAACGATGTAATCTGAAAAAGATTGTTTTATACATTTGATTGAACCATTCTTTTTCCTGCGCAGAAAGTTTCTTTTTTATCGTATGAAGCAAACGGGCTTTACGCGCGTTATCCGCCGTAAATATTCCCAAGCAAAACCGTTTAAATACATTCATGCGGTAGCAATTGGAATTCCATGGAATTATGGCGAATTTGAGCATTCCTTCCAATTCTTCCGAAGATAATGCTTCGACAAAATCATAAAACAAATTAAATTTTCTATGTTCAATAAGAAAAAATGCATAAACCGCTTTTGTAACATTTAACGAAGATAACGATACCATTTTATTCGCAAATATTAACTGTTCCTCAAAAGATTTTCCAAGCTCTTTCGACAACTGCATCAGATGATAATACGAAAAAGAACGCTGCAGCGGGTGCAAATCCAGTCTTTCAATATATTTCAATATGATATCATATTGTTCTTGTGCGGAAAAATAATTGTAACAGGAAAAGACATCGTCCGTATCCGATATGAGCGAAGGGAAAAAAGCAAAAGAACTCCAAGAGGATATAAAGAGTTTTTCCCCTTTTGAAAGGACATAACTGTCATAAAACGTTAACAACACATTTTCATACGTGTTGTTTTCAATTAAATCTTTTGCCAATAATATAGAATGGTTACCGAAATCAATATTATTTTCCTGCATAATTTGACGGGAAAATTGGATTATCCTTTCCAAGCTGGTAATATCATCGCCCAAGACAACAACATTGTTATGAGGAAGTTCTTTAATAATAACTTCAACTACCAATTCAGCAATCAGCGCTTTTCTTAAATACATGGGCCAAGGCACAGAATAAACAATATCACCGGTGCGAACATGTATCGTAATAAATTTTCCTTTATCAGATACCGCCGTGTCCACCTTTTCAATTATGCCTTTTATTTCGTCAGAAAATTCAATCTCACGGTAACATTCTTTGCAAACACGTTTATAATCATTCTTATTAATATCTTGGAATACGTCAGGCAAAAAAATGGGAGGCATATTCCAGCCTAAAGGAGACCGGCACTCATAGTACAGCAAATCATCAAAACAAAAATCTGCAATATCCCGGTATGGTTCAAAATAATATACCCAGTCTTTCATCTTGATGATTTCTTCATTGGAACCATCATCGGAAATACAATAATTACGGATAAAATTTTCCGTAAAAACTTCCTCCGGACTTCCAACCGATATTCCGACCAATCGATTATTATCAACCTGTTTCGTCCTGCAAAAAGCATTCAGCTTTTCATCTCCAAACCATACGAAAGCAAAGGGTATATGAAATTTTTTAGAGCAATACATGGCATTTAATAATGAAACCATTCTTGCTCCAAAACCGTCGCCTCTCTTTTCAATAAATCTTAATTTGCCGTTATTAATATTTTTTTTATACTGTTCTTCTGAAAAAAAGCTTTTATTTTTCTTTGGCGTTTTAAATATATTCATATTATCCCACTGATACGTATTCTTTAAATTTACCTATTCCCAGTATCATAAAATTCTCTGATTGAAATACAAATATATTCAATCTGCTTATCGGATAACTGCGCAAAAGAAGGCAGCCATAAGCCCTTTTTTCCAACCGTTTCAGAAACCTTATGCTCCCCTGAAACCTGATATGCAATTTGTTTGTTGATAGGACCGTACATAAGGCGCGTCCCGATATTTTTTTCTTTCAAAAACGTTTGCAACTCATCTCTCTTATCACAAATGCAGTCATAAAACCAAGGAACAGTATGTTCGATATCCTGTTCAAAAAGCTTTATTCCCCGTATTCCGGCAAGTCCTTTTTTATATAATGAATATATCTCTTTTTTACGTTCAACCCGCTTTGAAACTTTTTTCATTTGCTCAATACCGATGCAAGCCTGCAATTCCGTAAATTTAAAATTATATCCTATGCTGTCATGAAAATCATTTCCTCCCCCGCTTCGTCCGAAATCTTTCAGTCTGCGGAGTTTATACGCTATTTCATCATCATTTGTAATTAAAGCCCCGCCTTGACCTGTTGAAATAATTTTAGGTGCGGAAAATGAAAAACTTCCGACTTGCCCGACCGTGCCCATATGCTGTCCGTCAGGATAACAAGAACCCAAGGATTGAGCGGAATCTTCAATTAATATAAGATTATTTTTTTTGCAAAAATTTACAAAGGCGCCGATACCGGCTTTGGGATAACGTCCATTGGCGGTGACCAAAATCAATGCTTTTGTTTTAGCTGTTAGCGCTTGTTCCGCTTTTTCCAAATCCATGCAAAGCGTTTCTTCTTCCACATCGATAAAAACAGGAACCGCTCCGAACATTTTTACGGAATTAGGGGTCGCAATCATGGTATAATTCGGAACCAAAACCTCGTCACCGGCAGCAATGCCGCATGCCATCGCAGCCAAAGTCAAACTGACCGTGCCATTGTTAACAACAATACAATGTTTGGCTTTTGTATATTCCGCAATCATTTTTTCAAATTTTTCCGTACGCTTGAATTCCGTGATAAACCCATCTTCTTCCATATACGCACAAACGGCGTTTTTTTCTTCCTCACCGAACCAAGGACGCATTTGCATTATAAAATCCATAACAATCCCCTATAATTTTTCAGCTTCGACATTCAAACTTATCAATAAGCCGTTTTCTTTATCCATATGAGGAAAATATGCTTGAGAATGATCATCGTAATCCTTATGGATCGTTTCTCTCCAATCATATTTGCGAATATTGCCGAATCCCGCATTTGCCAATACTTCGGACAATGAATCAAAATTATATACGGTTTTATGATACAAACACATTTTTTCATTATTCACAGAAGTTATTTCCATTCTTCCGTATAATGGTCCCAAAATTTTGGTTATATCACCTGTTTTTTTATACACTTCAATCAGTTTATCGAAATCCGGAACCGCCAGCCTCAATATTCCGCCGACTTTCAGACACCTGTTCCATTCAGACAGCACATCAGCCGCCTGCACTCTGTCAAAATACTCAAGTGAATGGCTTGAATAAATCAAATCCGCACAGTTATCTTCAAACATGGGCAGCTTATCAATGCTTGATTTATAATGGATATGCGGCATATCGCATAAATCGACATTGATAAATCCCGAAATGTTCCTATGCCAGCAGCCTAAATGAATATTCATACTCTGTTCTCCTTCACAATTTTATAGTTTCAGTATCCAACGGTACGTATAAAAGCCGTTTTCTTTGCCCAAGCAAGAAAAAAATACTCAAGAATGATCAGCAGAATTTCCTCTCTCTCTCTCTCTGTATCTAT